>MTBK01055021.1_pt1:0-47500 | contig 200749 bp, 189 predicted proteins | sample 1535981 | NCBI WGS metagenome assembly MTBK01 (sample SAMN06109225, study PRJNA356200) | anaerobic digester metagenome | isolation source: biogas reactors fed with pig manure or primary and secondary sludge | place: Spain | collected 2016-06-30
TCGCCGACCTCAACTTCATCGCCGTGCCGGACGATACCCAGACGCAATAGCTCCGCACAATGCGGACATCCATCAAGGGCGAGGCCTTACGGGCCTCGCTCTTTCTTATAGTCGTCCGATTCGGTCTCACCAGCAGATGTCGGTTATACTAAGGTCAAAACGTGTCCATTATTTAGAAAGGAGTTTTCGGTATTTATGTTGAAACGCAGTTTGGCCTTGTTGGTCCTGGGTGCATTTTTGGCGGCGGCATCGCCGGTCAGCGCGCAGAAATGGGAGTATCCAAAGGCGCACCGCGCCGGCCAAGTCGATGATTTTCACGGGGTGAAGGTCAATGACCCGTACCGCTGGATGGAAGATACGGAATCGCCTGAGATGCGAGCCTGGATCGAGGCTGAGAACAAGTTGACATTCGACTATCTTGGAGCCATCCCGCAGCGCGCCGCTATCAAAGCCCGTCTCACAGAGCTCTGGAACTATGAGCGCTATTCGGCCCCGATGAAGGTTACCGACGGATTCTATATCTATTCAAAGAACGACGGCCTGCAAAACCAGTCAGTGCTCTACAAGGCCAAGTCGATCAACGATCCCGGAACTGTCTTCTTCGATCCGAACAAGATCGCAAAGGATGGCACGGCAGCACTCGGCGGTTCATCGTTCACTGACGACGGCAAGATCTGGGCCTACAGCGTCGCTGTCGCCGGGTCGGACCGGCGCGAGTGGAAGTTTATGGACACGGAGACGGGCGAGTTGCTTCCTGACACGCTCGCACCGAACCGTTACGGCAGTTTCTCATGGTTGAATGACAAATCAGGTTTCTTCTACGGCAGCTATGCGCCGGTCGAAAAAGGGCAGGAGCTGAAGGCGACCACCTATTACCAGAAGCTGTATTTTCATAAGATGGGCACACCACAGAGTGACGATCATGTCGTTTATGAGCGGCCTGACAACAAGGAATACTTCAGCGGAGCGCAGGTCAGCGAAGACGGCAACTGGCTGATCATCACGGTCGGCAAGGGCACCGAGCGGATGAACATGGTCTATTTCAAGAACCTGACCATGCAGAAGGCACCTATCATGCCGCTAGTCGAAGATCTCAGCAATAGCTGGAGCTTTATCGGCAACGACGGCTCGGTATTCTATTTTGAGACCGACAAGGACGCCTCCCGTGGGAAGGTCGTCAAGATCGACGCGCTCGCACCGCAAAAGGGATGGACGGACGTCATTCCGGAATCTTCCGATACGCTCGGCAGTGTTTCATTTATCAATGACCAGTTTGTCCTGGATTACCTTCACGATGCTGCGACGCAGATCAAGATCTACGAGACGAATGGCAAGTTCGTCCGCGACGTCAAGTTGCCCGGCGTAGGCACGGCGGGAGGATTTGGCGGTAAACGAAGCGATACCGAGACCTTCTACACATATTCGAGCTACAATGCCCCGCCAACCATCTACAGCTACGACATGAAAACGGGACGATCATCGGTCTTTCGTCAGTCGAAGGTTAAATTCGATCCCTCGAAGTTCGAGGTCAAAGAGGTGTTTTACACCTCAAAGGACGGTACTCGGATCCCGATGTTCCTGACATATAAAAAGGGACTGAAGCTGAACGGCAAGAATCCGACACTGCTCTACGGGTACGGCGGATTCAACATCCCGATGACGCCGGGTTTCTCTATAGCCCGTGTCGGGTGGCTCGAGATGGGCGGCGTTTACGCAGTCGCGTGCCTGCGGGGCGGAAGCGAGTATGGAAAGGACTGGTGGAAGGGCGGCTCGCGTCTCAAGAAGCAAAACGTCTTTGACGATTTTGCATGGGCTGCAAAATGGCTGATCGCCAATAAATATACCTCGACGCCCAAACTTGCCATCAACGGCGGCTCGAATGGTGGTCTACTCGTGGGTGCGACGCTCAATCAGCATCCTGATCTTTTCGCCGCAGCGGTGCCGCAGGTCGGTGTCATGGACATGCTCAGGTTCGACAAATTCACTATCGGCTGGGCGTGGCGGAGCGATTACGGTGACCCGACGAACGAGGCTGATTTCAACGCGATGTATGCCTATTCGCCATATCATCAGGCTAAGCCGGGAACCAAATATCCGCCTGTGCTGGTGACAACGGCGGACCATGATGACCGTGTGTTTCCTGCACACAGCTTCAAATATACGGCCGCAATGCAGTACGCTCAGGCCGGCGACGCCCCGGTGCTGATCCGCATCCAGACGCGCGGCGGCCACGGTGCGGGTTTGCCAACGACGCTGGCGATCGAGCAGCAGGCAGACATTTACGCGTTTTTGGTGAAGAGCTTAGGGATGAAGTGATCTCGCCAACAGAGGACACGGAGAACACGCAGCATGCCATTCTCAGTGATCTCAGTGCCCTCCGTGGCTGATTCTTTATGAAGTTCCAACACGGTATCTTTGATGACGATACGAAAACCGAACGATCACCGGAAGAGCGGTCGTTGATCGGCGGTGATGTCGAGAAGAACCGTCTCTTTGAGACCTTAAAAGAGGAGACCAAGAGCGAGCGTAGCTATCTAAGACTGCTCGCTCTTGTCGTTGTGCCGATCCTTATCGTCGGCGGGGCTATTTTCTATTTCACATTGCCCGGGTATGGCGACCGCGTGAGGCCGCCGACGGCAATGGAAATGGCCATTCGGGATCAAATGCTCACAAAACACCAGCGGACATCGACGGATATCGATATCTATTACTGTAAGGATTTCTATTGGGCCCGTATTGGTGTAGAGTCGCGAACCGACGTGCCCGGCAACCCGCTAGCCGCCGTCACGCCTTACACAGCACGCATAACAAGTCTTGGGCAAGAGAAATGGCAGATAGATGCAATACCTATAACTGAGCCCGGGCCTGTCAAACCGTGCGGGCCATAATTGACTCAACCCGAAACTAGCTAGTCGTCGGAGTAGGAGCCCCGTCCTCTTGTGAGAATTCGCTGTGAAGTATGACCGGTGGGCCTTTCTTCCGCAGCCTGATGTTCAGCATCTCGACAAATACAGAGAATGCCATCGCAAAATAGATGTAGCCTTTCGGTATGTGGAAGTGCATTCCCTCGGCGATGAGCGATGCACCGATCATCAGAAGGAACGAGAGGGCGAGCATCTTTACAGTCGGATGCCGGTGAACGAACGCCCCGATCGAACTCGCCAGGCCGATCATCGCAACGATCGACACGACGACCGCAGCGATCATTATCCAAATTGCCGCCTCTCCGAGCCCTCCTTCGGCCACGGGCTTTGTACTCACCATTCCGACTGCCGTGATGATCGAATCGAGTGAGAAGACGAGATTAAGGAGCGTTATCTGGACGATAGCAGAAGCAAAGCCCGCAACGGCGGTCTTTCCGGTATCTCCTTCGGGCCCCTCCAGCGAGCCGTGGATCTCGTGAGTGCTCTTAGCGAGCAGGAATAGTCCGCCGATAAGCAGTATCAGGTCGCGGCCGGAGATCGAATAGCCGGCAACAGTAAAAAGCGGCGTCGTCAGGCCCATCACCCACGCAAGCGAGAACAGCAGGACGACACGCATTACGAGCGATAGCGAGAGCCCGATAAAGCGCGCCTGTGCGCGTTTGGCCTCAGCGACTCGGTTCGACAGGATCGATATAAAGATGACGTTATCAATGCCGAGAACAAGCTCGAGCACCGTCAGCGTGATGAAGGCGATCCAGACCTGAGGATCAGTCAGAAATTCCATACCTAAGAATATTTATTCGGCGATCTTACAGGGTTTGCTGCCTGCCGCATCGGCTATCTCGCGGGCCCTTTCGTTCTGCTTCGTGACCTCCTCGACGATATCGACGACGCAGGAACCTTTGGGGCTGATCTTCGTCACGAACAGCACCGATCTGCTCTGCTTGCCGGTCTCGGGGTCAGCAACGTAATAGCGAGAGATGAGAGCGACGGGGACGCCGCGCTTCGTTCGCCATTCCAGCTTCTCACCTATGTAGGAAAAGCTGGCGAAAAATCTTGTAAAGTCGAGCCTCGAGCGCCTGCCGGCAGGCGAGATGACGTTGATGGTTTGCCTTAGGTCACCCTCGATCACCTCAAGCTTATAGCCTCCGACACCGCGGCAGACGCCGACATAATCGGCGTGCGCCTCGTTGCCCGTCCTTTTTTGCTTGCAGTCGCTGGTTCTCGTGCTCGTATAAACGGTCCTATTCTGAGCGATCGCCTCAGAGCCAAGCATGAGTATCACAAACAAGATTACGAAAGCGGTTTTCATTTTTCCTCCGTGCGTTGATAGACGATACGTCCGCCGACAATGGTTGCGACCACACCGCCGGTGAACTGCCATTCATCAAACGGCGTGTTGCGTGATCTGGAACGTGATTCCGCATTAGTGTAAGCCCAAGTCAAGTTCGGGTCAATCAGCGTTAGGTCGGCGTGCGAGCCGGGCGTGAGCCGTCCGCGCCCTTCGAGCCGGAAAATGCGTGCCGGATTTGTCGAGCACATCTCGACAAGCCGTTCGAGGCCGATCACGCCTTTGTGAACGAGCTCGTTCAACGCGAGGCCGATCGCCGTCTCGAGGCCCGTAATGCCGAACGGCGCGCCGTCGTATTCGAGTGCTTTTTCGTCAGCGTGGTGCGGTGCGTGATCGGTTGCTATCGAGTCAATGGTTCCGTCACGGATGCCCTCGATGATCGCTTCGAGATGCTCTTCGCTGCGCAGCGGTGGGGCCATTTTGGTGTTTGTGTCGTAGCCCTCGACCGCGCGGTCGGTCAGCGTAAAATGATGCGGCGTGACCTCGCAGGTTACATCGATACCTTCATTCTTAGCTCTGCGAACTGCCTCGATGGCTCCTCGTGTCGAGACATGGGCGATATGGATGTGAGCTCCCGTTTCCTTCGCGAGCAGGATGTCACGAACGGCGTCGATCTCCTCGGCAAGCGCGGGCATTCCTTTTAGGCCAAGCAGAAGCGAGATCTTGCCTTCGTGCATGACGCCGCCGCTCGACAGAGATTTGTCCTCGCAATGATCGATCACCGGCAGGTCAAAATCACGAGCGTACTGCATCGCACGACGCATAATACCGGCATTCGGTACGGGACGTCCGTCGTCGGATACGGCAACGGCACCCGCAGATTTCATCTCGCCCATCTCGGCAAGCTCGCTGCCGTCAGACGATTTTGTGATAGCTCCGATCGGGAAGACATTCGCCAACTCCGCACGCTCTGCCTGCTCGATCATATAGCGCGTGATCGCAGCGTTATCATTGACCGGCGTCGTATTCGGCATCGGGCAAACGCTCGTCCAACCACCTGCGACCGCCGCGGCACAGCCCGATGCGATCGTTTCCTTGTGTTCCTGTCCCGGCTCGCGAAGGTGCACGTGCATATCGATAAAGCCCGGCGCAACAAGCAGACCGCTTGCGTCAAACACCTCGCAGCCCTCGGGTGCGGGCTCATTTGGTTTGCGCCAAGCCGCGACTCTGCCATCCTCGATGAGGACGGACATTCCGGTGTTTTCAGGTGCGGCCGGGTCGATCAGGTGGCCGTTTGCGATCAGGAGTCTCATAGTTCTACTTGTCGGTCGGGGTTCCTCCGGTGGCAAGATAGAGCACCGCCATACGCACCGCAACACCATATTTGACCTGGTCGAGGATGAGCGAGCGCGAGCTGTCGGCAACGTCCGACGCGATCTCGATGCCTCGGTTCATCGGGCCCGGGTGCAGGACGATGGCGTCTTTCTTCGCCAGGTCAAGCCGCTCATTCGTCAGGCCGTAGTGTATCGAGTATTCTCGCAAGGTCGGGAAGTAGGCTGAATCCTGACGCTCGCGCTGGATACGAAGGATCATCACGACGTCGGCGCCGCGGATAGCGTCTTCTACATTGGAGCAAACCGTCAATCCGCTTTTGACGAGATGCTGAAAAGCGTCTGGAACCAACGTTCCCGGGCCGGCGACGCGGACCTTTGCTCCGAGTTTGGTCAATAGATGTATGTTCGACCTCGCCACGCGGCTGTGGAGGATGTCTCCGACGATCGCTACCTCAAGGCCGTCGATATGTTTCTTGTGCTCGCGGATCGTCATTGCGTCGAGCAATGCCTGTGTCGGGTGCTCGTTCGACCCGTCACCGGCGTTGACGATCGCCGCCTGCGAGACTTTTGCAAGCTGATGAGGCACGCCAGCAGAACTGTGACGAACGACGATGCAGTCTGGCGCCATCGCGTCGAGGTTCAACGCCGTATCGAGCAGCGTTTCGCCCTTGCTAAGGCTCGACGAAGAAACGCTGATGTTGACAGCGTCGGCGGACAGGCGTTTTGCTGCTAATTCGAAGGATGTTCTCGTTCGGGTTGAGGCCTCAAAGAACAGATTGATGATCGTTTTGCCGCGGAGTGCAGGAACCTTCTTGACCTCGCGCCTTGATACCTCGGTAAACGCCTCAGCAGTATCAAGAATGCCAATAATGTCCGCCGGGCTAAGATCGCGGATGCCGAGAAGGTCTCTGCGGCGAAAGGGTTTGTCCATCCAGTCAGTACCACCTGCGGTAGCGGGTGGTTGAACTGTCGTGTCCACGGCCTGGGTCATGTGTGTTCAACCACCCGCTACCGCAGGTGGTTCTGACTATGGTCGCTCGAATATTCCGACGGCCTCAACGTCATCAAATTCCTTTAACATCACCTTGATGATCTCAGTCTGTTTTGTCGGAACGGTTTTGCCGACGAAATCGGCCTGTATCGGCAGTTCGCGATGCTCTCGGCCGCGATCGACCAGGACCGCAAGCTGAACGCGCCTTGGCCGGCCGAAATCCATCAGTTGGTCGAGCGCGGCCCGGATCGTGCGCCCCGTGTAGAGAACGTCGTCGATCAGGACTATGGTCTTGCCATCGATGTTTTCTTCCAGCTCGGTGCGATTGACGATCGGATTCGCACCGACCGTTGACAGGTCGTCGCGATAGAGCGTGATGTCCAGGATGCCGTAGAGCGGCCGGACGCCTTCGATCTGCTCGATCTTGTCGCGGATCCGTTCGGCGAGCGGAACACCGCGGCGGCGAATACCGACAAGGTACAGATCGTCAGCTCCGTGATTGTTTTCGGCGATCTCGGTCGCAAGGCGGCGCAGGGCACGCTTCATCGAAGCCGAGTCCATGATCCGCGACTTTTCGACCAGGTGAAATTCGTCTGCCATTCGATGCAAATCGTAACAAACAGGCGTGCAAAGTTCAAAGTTTGGGCTACATTAACTAGAATCAAACCGACGATGTCATTCATCTGGGACAAACTGGCGCGGCCTGTTCTTTTCCGGCTCGACGCCGAAAGGGCACACGAGATCGGCGTTAGGGCCATGCGGATGGGGCTCGCTTCAGGGTTCTACGTTGATGACCCGTCATTCGGACTGCCTCCGACTGAACTGTTCGGGCTCAAATTCGCAAATCCGCTCGGCCTCGCGGCTGGTTTTGACAAGAATGGAGTCGTCGTCGCGCAGCTAGCGTCGCTCGGGTTCGGGTTTGTCGAGGTTGGCACGGTCACTTTGCGGCCGCAGTTGGGAAATCCAAAACCCAGAATGTTCCGCCTGCCGACCGACCATGCTCTGATCAATCGGTTGGGATTCAATAACGACGGTGCTCATGTCGTCGCCGAGCGTCTTGCGAAACTCGACCGCAAATGCGTAATCGGCGTAAATATTGGGAAAAACAAGGACGTTCCCAACGAAGAAGCGGTGGAGAACTACCTCGCATGTTTTGAGATCATGCAGCCGTTTGCGGATTACGTCGCGGTCAACGTGTCGTCGCCGAACACGCCCAGCCTGCGGGACATGCAGCGTGCTGAGAGCCTTGATCCGCTGCTGTCGGCACTGACCGCAAAGAACACCGAAATGGGACGAAAGCCGCTTCTCGTCAAGATCGCCCCCGACCTTTCCCGTGCCCAGATCGCCGAATGCGTCGATGTCTGTCTTGAACGGGGCATCGACGGCATGATAGCAACGAACACGACTGTCTCGCGTGAGGGTTTGCGAACGGAGGGCATTGCTGCCTTCGGCTCCGGCGGCTTGAGCGGACGCCCGCTGTTTAGCAGATCGAACGAAGTGATCTCGACGATCTATCGCCATTCCAAAGGGAAAATGCCGATCATCGGCGTCGGCGGCGTCTTCTCAGCGGAGGATGCCTTCGCCAAGATCACCGCCGGTGCGTCGCTCGTGCAAGCCTACACGGGCTTCATCTACGGCGGGCCGACTTTTGCAGCGGATGTTAATCGGGGGCTGTTAGCAATCTCAATGCCCCTTCCCGACTGAGCTTTTCCTGAAGAAGTCACTAACGGGGCGTTTGACACGTTTTTCTCAGACACTATAATCATACTTTTGTCTTTTTCAAGAGAAAGGCAATGTTGACAATGTTTATCGATCTCGCGACCGCTCCGACCCATCAGAAGCCGCTGAAAGCGGAGTTTTCGGAACACGAGATCGATCTTGCGGGCGAGGCGAGGCTGACGGGACCGGCCGTTTTCAGTGGCGAGATATTTCGCGACGATACTCGAACGTATCTCGGCGGAATGATAACGGCGGAGGTCGAGGCAGACTGCACGCGGTGCCTCGAACCGGTAAAGCGGACTTTTGAGATCCCGTTTCGCGATGTATTTGTCGATGCGAGCCTCGAAACCGACCAGCGCGAGACCGAGATCGCGGAAAGCGACCTCGATGAATCGCTCGTGATCGGCGGCCGCGTGGATATGGCCGAGGTCGTTCGCGAGCAGATTCTGCTGGCGATGCCCGAGCAGATGCTATGCAGCGAAGATTGCCGCGGGCTGTGCCCGATATGCGGCGGGAACCGTAATTTGATAGATTGTAATTGCGAAGATGACGAGGTCGATCCGCGTTGGGCCGCCCTCAAAAACTTGAATTAAGTTATGCCAAATCCAAAACGACGACATTCACATGCCCGGACGCGGACGCGCCGTGCCCACGACGCTCTGAAAACGCCGCAGTTCTACCTTGATAGGGACACCGGCGAGGCGAAGATGCCGCACCGTATTGATCGGGAGACCGGTACCTACAAAGGGCGCAAGATCATCGAAGGAAAAGAAACAGAATAGTCACCAGAGTTGCGGAGTTACAGAGTTTCGGAGTAGTTTGAATCTAATATCTCCGCAACTCTGTAACTCTGTAACTCTGCAACTCTATGGTTAACGCCGGCATCATCGGGATGGGACACGCTTATCCGGAGGGCATTCTCACAAATGCCGACCTGGAAAAGATCGTCGAGACCAGCGATGAATGGATAACCACGCGGACGGGTATCAAACAGCGCTACAAAGCGGCTGATGACGAGTACACGTCGCAGTTTGCGGTTCGCGCGGCCCGCCAGGCGATCGAGCGTGCCGGGATCGAGCCTAAGGACATAGAGATCATCATCTGCGCGACTACGACGCCCGACCAAATACTACCCTCGACCGGCTGCCTAATTCAGGCTGAACTCGGCTGCGAGAATGCTGCCGCGATGGATGTCTTTGCGGCCTGCTCAGGGTTTATTTACGGGATCTCGATGGTCGAATCGATGATCCGTACGGGCCAGGTCCGCTACGCTCTCGTGATAGGAGCCGAAGTGTTGACCAAGTACGTTGATTATACCGACCGCGGAACGTGCGTGATCTTTGGCGACGGGGCCGGAGCGGCTGTTCTGGGGCCGGTGCCCGATGGTAAGGGCGTTCTTGCCACAAAGATCCGTTCTGACGGTCGTTACGAAGAGTCTCTTTACGCCCGCGGCGGCGGGACGAAATACGGCACCTCGCACCAGACGATCGATGATCGCATGCACTACTTCACGATGAAGGGCAACGAGATCTTTAAGCTCGCAGTGAGGTCGATGGCCGATATCTCGCTCGAAATGCTCGATAAGGCGGGCCGCAGCATCGACGAGGTCGCGATGATAATCCCGCATCAGGCGAATCAGCGGATTACGGATGCGGTGGCACAGCGGCTCGGCGTGTCGGACGAAAAGGTCTATTCAAATATCGAGCGGACCGGCAATACCTCGTCGGCTTCGATCCCGATCGCCTTGGATGAATGCCTTGAGAGCGGCAAGATCAAGGAAGGCGACCTCGTATTGCTCACCGCGTTTGGCGGCGGCGTTACCTGGGGTGCGTCGGTCGTGCAGTTTTAGATGATCCAGACGGCCTACATTTTTCCGGGGCAAGGCAGTCAGGCTGTCGGAATGGGCAAGGACCTGTTTGACAACTCAGCAGCGGCACGAGAGGTTTTTGACACAGCCGACGATGCTCTCGGATTCAAGCTGTCAGAGATGTGCTTTGCGGGCGATGAGGCCGACTTGCAGCTTACGGCGAATACGCAGCCTGCTATATTGACGGCCTCTGTGGCCTGTTATCGCGCGGCACGCGAGGCGGGAATGCCCGCGCCGGACGTCGTTGCCGGACATAGCCTTGGTGAGTATTCGGCCTTGGTCGCGGCAGGCGTGCTCGATCTAGCCGATGCTGTCAGAACGGTCCGGAAACGCGGGACATACATGCAGGAAGCGGTTCCCGTCGGAGCCGGGGCGATGGCGGCTATCCTGGGGCTTGACGCAGCGACTGTCGAGCAGGGTTGTGAGGAGGCTGCCGAAGGAAAGGTTTGCAGCCCGGCAAATATAAATTCGCCTTCGCAGGTCGTGATCGCGGGAGATACAGATGCTGTCGATCGGGCATGTGAGATATTGAAAGCAAAGGGAGCGAAGAGGGCTATAAAGTTGAACGTGAGTGCTCCGTTTCATTGTGCCCTGATGATGCCGGCAGAGGAACGGTTAGCGAATGATCTCGTTGACCTGGGTTACGGCGAATTTTTGTTCCCTGTCGTCCACAACGTCGATGCCGTATCGAGCGTGGACCCTGCGGCGGTTGCCGGCAAACTCACGCGGCAGGTCTCATCGCCGGTTCGCTGGCTTGCGTCGGTCGAGGCGATGAAAGCGGCAGGCGTGGCCAAATTCATCGAGATCGGGCCCGGAAAGGTGTTGACGGGGCTCGTCAGACAGATAGACCGCGACGCTGAGTATAGTAATATTGAGGACACGGAAAGTTTACGCAATACGTTAGAAACTCTATAAACAGGAGAAAATATGTCAGAAGTACAGGATAAGATCAAACAGATCATCGTTGACGAACTCGGGGTCGATGAGGCTGAAGTCACCGAGAATGCTCGATTTATCGAGGATCTCGGAGCAGACTCGCTCGATCTCGTCGAACTCGTGATGCGCTTTGAAGAAGAGTTCGACATCGAGATACCGGACGAGGACTCCGAAAAGATCCAGAGCGTCCGCGACGCCTACGCGTACGTCGAGCAGCACAAGGGATAGTTATTAGTGGTGAAGGGTGAGTGGTGAGTGACGGAGGTTTTCCGTGCACCATTAACCGTTCACCATTCACCGTTGTATGAAGCGTCGAGTAGTAGTAACAGGACTGGGCCTGGTGACGCCCGTCGGTAACGACGTGGCGACGACATGGGACGCGCTGATGCAAGGTGTCAGCGGGGCGGCGGACATCACCAAGTTCGATGCCGCCGGCTATGCCACACGGTTCGCATGCGAGGTAAAGGACTTTGATCCGCTGGCCTTTCTCGACAAGAAGGAAGCACGGCGAATGGGGGCCTTCACGCATTTCGCCCTGGCTGCCTCAGACCAGGCGATGAAGCATAGTGGCCTGGCCATCGACGAGTCAAACGCCGAAATGGTCGGAACCTATATCAGCTCCGGCATCGGTGATTTCTGGGCCATCGAGCGCGAGCATGAAAAGCTTCTCAACTCGGGCCCTGACCGTGTGTCGCCCTTCTTTATAGTCTCTGCCATCGTCAATCTTGCGGCGGGAAATGTGTCGATCCGCCACGGAGCGAAAGGGCCAAATTCTGCGACCGCAACGGCCTGCTCGGCAGGCGCACACGCCATTGGCGACAGCTTCAGGCTGATCGAACGCGGCGATGCCGACGCGATGATATGCGGCGGTGCCGAAAGCGCCATAACGCCGATGTCGGTCGCGGGATTTGCGTCGATGAGAGCACTTTCTACTCGAAATGACGATCCGCAGCACGCTTCGAGGCCGTTTGACCTCGAACGCGACGGTTTTGTGATCGGTGAGGGTGCCGGCATTCTTATCCTGGAAGAGCTGGAGTTCGCAAGGGCTCGGGGCGCAAATATCCTCGCCGAGATCGTCGGCTATGGGATGAGCGGGGACGCATTTCATGTCACGATGCCTGACGAGACCGGTTCGGGAGCGATCCGTGTAATGCAGCGGGCCTTGAACGATGCCGGCATCGAGCCGTCGCAGATCGGCTACATCAATGCCCACGGCACCTCGACGCCGTATAACGACAAATTTGAGACCCTGGCGATCAAGCAGGTCTTTGGTGATCACGCCTACAACATTCCGGTCAGTTCGACCAAGTCGATGACCGGGCACGCTCTCGGTGCTGCAGGCGGGATCGAGGCGGTCGTTGCCGTCAAGACGATCCTCGAGAACAAGCTACCGCCGACGATAAATTACACGACGCCGGACCCGGATTGTGACCTCGATTACATCCCTAATGAGGCCCGCGATGCTACAGTCGATCATGTATTGTCGAATAATTTCGGCTTCGGCGGGACGAATGCGTGTTTGATTTTTAAGCGGTATACTGACTAGTATGAAAACCCTTCGCTACACTTTCTGGCAGGATGGCGAGTTCTTTCTCGGTTTTCTTAACGACTATCCCGACTACGAAACTCAAGGGTATTCAAAAGATGAACTCGTGACCAACCTAAAAGATCTCCTGAAGGACATCGAGTCCGGTGAAATCCCTTATGTAAGGAAGTTTGAAGAACTGGTTGTCGCGTAATGAAACGCCGCGATCTGATCCGACGCCTGACCGAAACGGGTTGTGTACTGACGCGACACGGCGGAAACCACGACTGGTATACAAATCACACAACGAAAGTATCGCAAGCCGTTCCTCGCCATAAAGAGATTAATGAGATAACGCTCAAAAAATACTCCGTAAGCTCGCTGGCAAGAAATAATAATGAAGATCATTGTTCTAATGAAGCAAGTCGCCAATAAGGACGCAGTGCTGCGCATCGCCGGCGACGAGAAATGGATAAACGAGGCCGACGTAGCCCAACAGACGAATGAGTCTGACGGATATGCGTTGGAAGAGGCCCTGCGGACTGTCGAAGCCAAGGGCGAAGGCGAGGTCGTTGTCTGCACGCTCGGCCCCGCCGGTGCAAAAAGCGTAATTAAGGACGCTCTCGCTCGCGGAGCGAACCGAGCGATCCACGTTGTTGTAGAAGACAGCAAGTCACTCTCGGCTTACCAGATAGCCAAAGCCATCGCCGATGCAATTCGCGAAGAGAATGCGGATCTTGTTTTCTCCGGGCTGCAATCCGATGATGCGAGCTACGGCCAAACGGGCGTGATACTCGCCGAACTGCTCGGCATCCCGCACGCGACCATTGTGATCGAGGTCGATCGGGAAAGCCTCGGTGACACACTTCGCGTCAAACGCGAACTCGAAAGCGGCTGGTATCAGTGGTTTACATACAAGCTGCCTGCGTTGATGACGATACAATCCGGAATTTCGCAGATACGCTACGCCTCGCTCAAAGGCATCATGGCGGCGAAGAGCAAACCGGTAACAGAGGTCACGCCGGCGATCGAGATGTTCGCATCGGCCGCGAGCATTGAAAAAGTCTATATGCCGCTTAAGACAAAGCAGACGCAGATGCTTGGCAACGGTGATGCAAAGGCCGGTGCTGCCGAGCTTGTCGAAAAACTCCGATCGGAGGTGCGTGTGATATGAGCATCCTCGTATTTATCGAACACAAAGACTGTGTCCTTAACAAGACCTCGCTCGAAGCGATCACGGCTGCTCAGTCGATCGCTAAAGACCTCGGGCTCACCGTGACGGCAGTTCTGCCATGCGACAAAGAGTGCTCACTCGCTCAGGACATCGCCGGTTACAACATCGAAAAGGTCATCGTCGCAAAGAACGCAGCGCTCGGCATCTACACGCCCGATGCCTACGCCGATGCTTGGGAGCAGGTCATCAAGGACGTGAATCCGCAATACATCGTAATGGCCCACACGTATCAGGTTCGCGATTTTGCACCAAAGGTCGCGGCACGCTTAGGGCGCGAGATCGTCGGCGATTGCATCCGGTATCGGAACGAAGGCGGCAAGCTTGTGTTTACACGGCGGATATTTCTGGGCAAGCTCGACGCCGATGTGGCCATCGGCGGCGACGCTCCGTACTTCGTTACGTTTCAGTCCGGTGCATTTCGCGGTGATAATGCGGAAAAGGGAAGCGCCGTCGTCGAGGCGATGGACGTGACGGTCGGCGATGTCCGAATGACGCCCGAGGCTCCTTTCCAGGAGGCAAAGGCGTCGGTCGATCTAACAAAAAGCGAGATCATTGTCGCCATCGGACGCGGCATCAAATCGGAGGAGAATATCGCAGTTGCCCAGCAGCTTGCAGACGCTCTTGGGGCCGATATCGCGGCTTCGCGACCGATCTGCGACAGCGAATGGCTGCCCATTGATCGCCAGATCGGCTCGTCCGGTCAAACGGTCGCTCCAAAGCTCTATGTCGCACTTGGCATCTCAGGTGCCATCCAGCACATCGTCGGGATGAAGAATTCCGGCACGATCGTCGCCATAAACAAAGACGCCGAAGCGCCTATCTTCGATATCGCCGATTACGGCATCGTCGGCGACCTGTTTGACGCGGTGCCTGTGTTGGTCGAAGAGATAAAAAAAGCAAGAGCCTAAGAAACTACCCACGAAAAACACGAAAGGCACGAATGAAGAGCTCTCTCTTTTTCGTGCCTTCCGTGTTTTTCGTGGGCGATCTCTTATCCCGCGGCGGCGGCTTCGAGGTCGGCGATCATCAGCTTTGTCATCTTGAACATCGCCTGCGTGACACGTTCCGCCTTTTCACGGTCGGAGTCGGTCAGGCTCCTCATCAGCATCGTCGGCGTGACCTGCCATGAAACGCCAAATCTGTCGATCAGCCAGCCGCACGGCTGCTGTTCGCCTCCTTCGCTCAGTTTGTCGTAGAAGTGATCGATCTCATCCTGCGTCTCGGCTGTTATCATCAGCGATATACCCTGCGAAAAGACGAAATTCGGGTGCGGACCGGCGTTATAGCAATGAAAGCGCTGGCCATCGAGCTCGAACGACCCGCCCGCGACTTTGTCTTCGGGGCCGGGAAAGGTGGTAATGATGCGTGCATTCTCAAAGACCGATGTGTAAAAGTTCATCGCATCTCCCGCCTGGTCGTTGAACATTAGGAATGTCGTTATCTTCTGATTCATTAGTCTTTCTCCTTGGCGTTCATCGATGCGAGAACGTCGTCGAGCTTGTTATAACCGTCCACAACGCCGCGTTCCATGCCCGACTGGATCATCCCGTCGCGATCCTCGACGGATTGGAACACCGATTGATGTACCAGCCGCGAACGGCCACCGCCGAGGTCCTCAAATCTCGTCGTGCCCATTATTACGTGGCCCTTCTCAGGCAGCCCGTCGAATTCGAACGTCCCGATAATACGTTCAGGCTCGAGCACCTCGTGATAGACGCCGTGAAATGCATAGACATGACCATCGCGTTCGTGCAAGAAGCGATACGAGCCGCCGTCACGGGCCTCCATCTTTTCGACCGTCATCGCCAGGTCGTCCGGCCCGACCCATTTCTCATAAAGGTCGGCTTCGGTGTGAGCGCGAAAGAGCAGTTCGCGGGGAGCGTTAAATTCGCGAATGATAAATAGTTCCTGTTTGCCGGGTTCGGCAGTTATTTCGACCTTGTTTTTCATATACTTCTCCTATTTGTCAGTTCCGAAAGGGAGCATCGGAGCGTCAGGGTTGTCCTGTTTCATTTGTTCCAGCAAAGAATCCAGTTTTTCGTATTCCTGGTCCTTGATAGCGGCAAAACGCCGCACCCAGCGTTCCAGTTCCTTCATCGGTTCTGGATTTACGTAATAGATACGCTGTTGGGCACGCTTCTCGACTCGCACCAATCTGGCTTCACGTAAAACTTTAAGGTGCTGCGAGATCGCCGGCGGACTAGCCTTGAAATACCGATAAATACTGGTCGCCGGCATATTTCCATTGGCCGCGAGTACTTCAAGTATGTTCCGTCGGGTCGGTTCGGCGAGGGCGGTGAAAGCGTCCATATTGACTATAATAAAGCAAGGGCTTAATTAAGTCAAGTCGCAAATAGCATATTTTGTGAACCAATACGAAAAGGCACAAAGATAACGCAGAGCTATCTTTGTGCCTTCCGTCCGTCTTATGGATCGAACCTAGATAGAAGCGGCTATCGACTCCTCGAATATCTCGAGAGCGACGTCCACATGCTCCTTTGCAAGGATCAGCGCTGGTGACCATCGGATGCCGTTTGCACCGCAGCCGAGGATGATCAGGCCGCGTTCGTAGCACGCATATTCGATCTTGTCGCGAAGCTCCGGTGCGGGCGTGAGCGATTGTTTGTCGGTGACGAACTCGACACCAAGCATCATTCCGAGACCGCGAACATCGCCGATGCAATCGTATTTATCTTTGAGCCGATCGAGCCCGGCCTTGAGATATGCCCCAACCTCACGAGCATTATCGATGAGGCCGCCTTCGAGAAGCTCTATGGTCTTCATCGCTGCGGTCAGGGCGACGGGATTGCCGCCAAAGGTCGATGCATGAGCACCCTTGTGCCAGTCCATGATGTCAGCACGGGCGATACAGGCGCCGATGGGCATTCCCGAACCGAGGCCCTTGGCGAGGCACATAATGTCGGCCTTTACGCCGTCGTGATGGTCGAGCGCGAACATTTTGCCTGTGCGGCCCATGCCTGACTGGACCTCGTCAACGATCAGCATGATCCCGTGCTGGTCGCAGATGCGCCGAAGCTCTTTAACAAACGCCGTCGGAGCGGGAATATAGCCGCCCTCGCCCTGCACGACCTCGAGGATGATTCCGGCGACCTCTTCGGGCGGCGTCGTAGTTTGAAACACGCGGTTTTCGAGCCATTTGATCACATCGCGGGTGATCGTTTCCTCGTCCGTCGGCATATCGGTGGCAAAATGCCGGAATTTGTTCGGGTACGGAATATGCACGACGTCCAACGCCTGCCGCATGAATCCGAGCCTCTGGGCACGCTTTGAACTCGTCAAGCTCAACGCGCCAAGGGTTCGCCCATGGAATGAGCCGTAGAACGAAACGAATTTCTGCCGCCGCGTGTGATACATCGCTACCTTGAGTGCTGTTTCGATGGCCTCTGCACCGCTGTTGGCGAAATGCGTTCGCGTCGGGCCGTCGATAGGGCAGATGCGTTCGAGCGTCTTGCCGAGCTCGGGCATGTGGCGATAGAAATAGTCTGTCCCGCAAAAGTGAATGAACTGATTCACCTGTTTTGTGATCGCGGCTACGACCTCAGGATGGCAATGCCCGGTCGAGCACACGGCGACGCCGGCATTGCAGTCCAGAAACGTGTTGCCGTCCGGGTCCTCAACCCAAACGCCGTGAGCGCGTTCGACGACGAGCTTGTAATCCGGCCGCGGATAGCTTGGCGTAACATAACGCTCGTCACCCGCGATGATCTCGAGCGACTTCGGCCCCGGCAGGGCGGTTTTGATTGAGGGACGCTGCAATTCTGTTGATGGTGTCATGATTCTCCTATATGTTTCAAATCACGCGCGAGAGCGGGTAATAGACGATCCATATTTCCTCTTCATCAAGGGTTTCCATGAGGAAGGATTTGACCTCGCTCAGAAGTTCAACGAGTTGGTTTTGATGCAGCTCGTTGTCGAGATCTAATTGGAAATCACTGAAGAGTATACGAATGGCATCTTCGACTATGTCCGTGTCATGCGCTGATGCGAAGAGTCCTGCAAAGGGGGCCGTCAACGTTGCTCCGCCGCGTTGGCGGGCAAATTCCTCGGCCATCCAGTCAATGGCTATTTGATATTTGAGAAGGTCAGAGCGAAGAGGAAGAAATATCTCAACGCGGGTCCTTTTCTCGGTCTGCACGCCATTGCTCCAGGAATTTCGCAGCGCGCTCAGGGAACTCCCTCATCCGTCGGAGCGTTTCTTCGCTCGAATTCGACGTAAAGTAGGGATGTATCGGATGCCGTGCTCGTGTACCGTCCGCACCGGCCCGTCGCTGCTTTGTTTTGTTCTGTATCTTGTTCATACCAATACTCACAAATTCTCTACAACGCGATATCGATCGGCTCAGTCGCCGGCGAACAGGTGGGCGCGCTGCTGGATGGGGCGAAGAGTTGAGATGCAGCGCGCGGTCATCATGCGTGCAAATATAGCAGATTACCTAACCGGCATTCAACGCCGATATGTGTCCGCTTGCGAATATGAAACACTTGACAATAGCTGCAACATATGATATCTTGCTCTTCATGATCACGGCCGAGCTCGAAAGTTGTTTTTTTGCGAAATGGTGGAACACCGTTGCACGGCAGTTGATGGACGACGCAAGTTTAACCAAGTCAACGGGTTCCGGCGTTTCACCGCGTGTCTCATCGTAGCCGAATGTGGCCTGCCGTGGCCGTCTTGGCCACAGACGGCCACGGATTTTTAGTTTGGATCAGAAAGGAGTCCGCATATATGAGTAGAACGACATTCAATATTTCGCTGCCTGAGGCGATGGGCAGCTACGTCAGGCGGCGGGCGCAGGACCGGTACGGATCGGTCAGCGAGTATATTCGCGAGTTGATCCGTAGCGACCAGAGACGCTCAGTCGGTGCGGGTTCGCCGTCCGGCTTCGACGCCGCTCGTCGTGAGCATTACAACAGCTATCGTGATCCCCTGACCGGAAAATGGCGGTCATAAATGAGCGAACCTAAACACACTAACCGGCTGATCGACGAAACATCGCCATATCTGCTCCAGCACGCACACAATCCGGTGGACTGGTATCCGTGGGGCGACGAGGCGTTTGAGCGAGCGAAAAACGAAGACAAGCCCGTGCTTGTGTCGATCGGCTATTCGGCCTGTCACTGGTGCCACGTGATGGAGCATGAGTCATTCGAGGACGATACGACGGCGGCGATCCAGAACGAACATTTCGTGAACATCAAGGTCGATATGGAAGAGCGGCCCGATGTCGATCAGATCTATATGAACTTCGTTCAGTTGACGACGGGCCGCGGCGGCTGGCCGATGAACGTCTTTCTGACGCCGGACAAGCGGCCCTTCTTTGGCGGGACGTATTTTCCGCCGACTCAGCGTTACGGTATGCCGTCGTGGCAGCAGATATTGCTCTCGATCGCAGAGGCGTATCGCGAACGGCGCGACGAGATCGAACATTCCGCGACCGAGATCGTCGGCGAGCTGCGACGGATGTCGATAGTCGAGACTGCCGGCGGGCTTTCCGATACTAATCTCGATTTGGCTTACCAGTCGTTTGTCCGGACGTTTGACGCAGCGAATGGCGGCTGGGGCGGCGCTCCTAAGTTTCCCCAGGCGATGTCGATCGAGTTCCTGCTCAGATATCACTATCGCACCGGCGAGAAGAAGGCGCTTGAGATGGCTACGCTCACGCTCGATAAGATGGCAGCCGGCGGCATCTACGATCAGATCGGTGGCGGATTTCACAGGTACGCCGTCGATGCTGTCTGGCTGGTCCCGCATTTTGAGAAGATGCTCTACGACAACGCCCAATTGGCCCGCGTTTATCTGCACGCGTATCAGGTAACCGGCAGCGATCTCTACCGTCGCATTGCCGTCGAGACACTTGAATATGTCAGGCGCGAGATGCTCGACGAGAGCGGAGGATTTTTTTCCTCACAGGACGCTGACAGCGAGGGTGAGGAAGGGAAGTTCTTTGTGTGGACGCCGGAGGAGATCTCCCTGGTATTGGGCGAGCAGGAGGCGTCGGAGTTTTGTGCGTTCTACGATGTAACTCGCGGTGGAAACTTTGAGGGACACAGTATCTTGAATATTCGCGGTGAGGGCACACTCGCTACCGCTCGTGTTTCTGCCTTTGATGATGCTCGACTTAAGCTCTTTGAGTATCGAGAAGAGCGTATCAAGCCCGGCCGTGACGAGAAGGTGCTGACCGCCTGGAACGGGCTGATGTTGGCGGCATTTGCCGATGCTGCGGGAGCGCTGGGCAGCGACGAGTATTTAGCGATAGCGAAACGCAATGCGGACTTTATCTTAAGTCAGCTGCAGGATGACGGCCGCCTGCTGCGGACATGGAAGGACGGGAAGGCGAAGCTCAATGCCTACGTCGAGGATCACGCGAATGTCGTTGACGGACTGTTGGCCGTATATCAGGTCTCCGGAGAGATCAGATATCTTAATGAGGCTCGCCGATTGGCGGACACCATGATAACGGAGTTTTGGGATCCGGACGGCGGCGGATTCTTCTTCACGTCTAACGACCACGAACAGCTTGTCGTTCGCAACAAGGATCTCTACGACAACGCGACGCCATCGGGCAATTCCGTTGCCGCGGACGTTCTGCTGCGCCTTGCAAAGCTGACCGGCGACGAGAGGTACGAGCAGTTCGCATCGACGACATTGCGTCTCTCGGCCGTTCAGATTCGGCGATATCCGCAGGGCTTCGGCCGAGCCCTATCTGCGCTTGAGTTTCATCTCGCTGACACAAAGGAGATTGTCATCGTTGGCGATGCAGGCAGCGACCTGGCTCGCGAGGCCTTGTCGCTGTATTTGCCGGACGCTGTCTTTGCGATCACCGCTGATCCGGCCTCAGATGCGTCTGCCATGCCGCTGTTCGAGGGCCGCACGGCGGTTGAGGGGCAAGCGACAGCCTATGTCTGTGAGAATTTTGTATGTCAGCGGCCCGTCACGTCTGTGAAGGAACTGCGTCAGTTGATCCTTGACAACTGATAAAGAAAGGCCCGGACGTCTAGAACGACCGGGCCTTCGTCAAGCCTGCTCGTGCAGACTATTTGTTTGCCGGCTTGGCGGCTGCATTGTTTGCCGGAGCGGCATTCGACGGCTTGACCGAGTCGGTGGCCTTGTTTGCTGCGTCGGCTGCTTTGTTAGCGGCGTTCGCCATCGTATTTGCGGCGTTGGCCATCGTGTTAGCGGCGGCGTTCATCGCGTTGGCCGCGGCGTTGGCAGCGTTAGCCGCCTTGTTCACGGCAGTGTTGGTGTTGGCAGCCTCACCACAGGCCATCCCGAGGGCACCCATGACGAGAACTGCTGAAAGTGCAATTACTTTTTTCATAAGAATCGATTCTCCTGTCTTTCTCAAAGATTAGATCTAATTTTTTCGGGACGATGCAAACACCGCCCACGGTTCCACATAAAGCTTATTTGGGGAACACTCGACAATATATTCACCGCTTGACGGGAAGTCAAACGCGAAAAGCAGAGATTTGACTATTCTCAGAAAGAAAAAGCACCTCGTCGGTGACAAGGTGCTTTCTCGATCTAGTTCGTAAATGAACTACTTGTTTGCCGGCTTGGCGGCAGCGTTGTTTGCCGGAGCAGCATTCGCGGGCTTGGCACCGGTGGTGTTGCTCGCGTTGGCCGGGGCAGTGTGGTTCGCTGCGGTGTTAGCCGGAGCTGTGTTGGCCGGGCTCGAGACCGGGCTCGCCGCCGGAGCTGTGTTGGCCGGCTTGTTCGTGGCGTTATTGGCCGGCGTCTCACCGCAAGCCATGCCCAGAGCGCTCAAACCGAGAACTGTTGAAAGTGCAATTACCTTTTTCATTTTATTTAATGACTCCTGTCTTTTTCTCAAAGAATAAATCACCTGTTTCCAGGTCCCGGCTGATCGAACACAGCCGTTTGCCCCGGAACTCTTTCTTTCCCGAAGCAAACGATAATATAGTTAGCCGCGACGCTTTAGTCAACCCAAAAACCACAAAAATTGAATTTTTTTTCGAATCGATCAGCGGCCGCGATCTGGGCCTTTGCTATCGGCTCTCAAAAAAATACTTATTGACCATTTTCGTCGCCGAACGCTATCCTTATTCAAGGGCCGCTCCCCAAGTCAGGGCCCAACCTCCTAAACCGCCTTGCCTCTCAATGATCCATCCCGTCGATAGTGTGCCTTCGGGTATTCGCCACAGGATCTTCTCTCCTGCCATAGTCGTTGCTATCGCCTTGGCGGCTATCGGGACGAGTTATCTGGTCGCGATCGCCGACCTTGAGGTCGGCACCAAGACGCGCGCTTTTTCCGTCATCATTGCGGTATTTTTGGTCACGACGGTCTGCCTCCACCTGCTGCAGTCGCGTCGGGCAAGGATCGTGCAAGAGCATCCGGACGTGAGTCCGTCTTTTGAGGACAGCCTCGCCGGCCTTGATGAGGCGAAGGACCTTTTCGCCGGTTCGCTCTCGCCCGCGGATTCCTTTCGCCTTGCCGTGAGCCGCATTCGGGGGCTGATCCCATGTAAGACGGTCTTGCTCTTTGTCTACGATGCGGGTGCCGATCACTTGACCGTAAAGCAGGCTGAAGGGTCAAGGGCGGCCGAGCATCTTGGGCTGAGCATCAGCCCTCGTGACGGCCAGCCGGGCGACTGTTACTGTTCTAAGCAGGTTCAGGTCGGCCCTCAAACGGTCGCGATACCGCTTGAGACCGGCACCGCCCCGTTCGGTGTACTCCAACTTTTCTTTGATCACGACTTTGATCCGGCGACGGTCGACCGGCCGACGTTCGAAGGCATCGGCAGCCGGATCGCTCCGCTGGTGATGAGTTCGGTCGCATTCGAGCAGACCCACGCAACGGCGCTCACGGACGCGACGACCGACTTGCCAAATGAAAGGGCATTTCACATGGTCCTTGAGAATCAGATGGCCGAATCGCAGCGAAAGCCCGACGAACGGCCGCTGACGATACTTGCATTGGATATTCGCGGATTCGACGACATCAACCAGCGGTTCGGCCATGCGGCGGGCGATCGTTTGCTGGCGTTTGTCGCCGGCGTCGTCAAAGAGAATCTGCGCCAAATGGACTTCTTTGCCCGAGCCGGAGCCGACGAATTCCTCGTCGTGCTCCCGACGGCGACCAAGGAGGTTTCGCATGAGATCATTGCGCGGATCCACACCGGCTTTTTCGGCCGCAAGCTCAAGATCACCGATGCCGATGCGATCGAGGTCGAGATCAATGTCGGCTGGGCGGCCTTCGGCACTGACGGCGAGACGCCTGAGACGCTCCTGAGGGCGGCGCGCGAAAGAAAGGCACAATCAAAATCCCCAAACCCGCCAAAGGTCCTGTGGTTCCCGAGCGAACTGGCCAATTGAAATACTTGGCACAGGCCGGTTTCCGTCTTACACTCTTCCTTAGGTCCTAACCCAAGGAAAAAGAGCTAAGGCAGATACTGGCATATGGTGACGGGCGGCAAGGTCGGCCACTATGAGATCCGCGAAAAGATCGGCGCGGGTGGGATGGGCGAGGTCTATCTTGCCGATGACACGCGCCTCGACCGCAAGGCCGCCGTCAAGATACTCAACGACGAACTCAGCAAGGATGCCGACAAGCTGAACCGCTTTATCCAGGAAGCGAAGGCTGCGTCTGCGCTCAATCACCCGAATATCCTCACCGTTTACGAGATCGGTGAAACCGATGGTCATAACTACATTGTCACGGAGTTCATCAAAGGCGAGACGCTTCGAGATCGTATGAATTCCGGCCCGATCAGTCTGACCGACGCATTGAAGATCGCACTCCAGATCGCTGCCGCATTGGGTGCGGCCCACGAGGCGGGGATCATCCATCGGGACGTAAAGCCCGAAAACATCATCGTTCGCGATGATGGCCTTGTAAAGGTCCTCGACTTTGGCCTCGCAAAGCTAACTGAGCAGCGCTTTGAAACATCTGACTCGGATGAGGCGACAAGGCTTCAATTCAACACGCAGCCGGGCCTGGTTATGGGCACGGTCGGCTATATGTCACCCGAGCAGGCCCGCGGCAAGCCGATCGATGCGCGAAGTGACATCTTTAGCCTCGGCATCGTGATGTATGAATTGTTTACCGGCAAGCGGCCATTCGAGGGCGAAGGGCATCTCGACGTGGTCAGCTCGATACTGCGCGATGACCCGGCGCCGATCCGGGAAATTGCACCGACCTTGCCGCGCCAACTGGAGCGGATCGTCGGTAAAGCCCTGCGAAAGGATCGTGATCACCGTTACCAGCACATCAAGGACCTCGAGATCGACATCGAGGATCTAAGGGACGAGGTCAGGTTCGAATCGAGACGCGGCAACAGCAGCGACCAATTGCTGCCCTCGCCCGAGACCGGCGCAACGGGCAAACGCTCGACATTCACAACGGCGTTTAGGACGACACGAAGATTCACCTTGCTGCACGCGATCATCTTTGTGCTCGTGGCGGCGGGGATCGTTTCCGGTATTTACTTCCTCGGTCCGGGACGCTTGTCGGGCCGTGTGCCGGGGACGTACAAGGTCGCCGAGGTCGCAAGCTGGACGAGCGCCCCGGGCGAGCTTTTTAGCAGCGCGCGGTTCTCGCCTGACGGCAAGTTGATCGCCTTTGCATCGACGCGATCAGGCAGCAAGAACATATGGGTCACGCAAACTGGATCGACCGAGGCCATCCAGATAACCAATGATGCTTTCTCAAATACCGATCCTGTCTGGTCGCCAAAAGGCGATGAGATAGCTTATTTTTCTGACCGTTCGACGAGTTCTGATGCCGCCAGGATGTCAGGCATATGGCGCGTGAGTGCGCTGGGCGGGACGCCAAAGCTGGTTGGCACGCTCAATGATCGCAATATCGAGCTTCGACGCTGGGCGCCCTCAGGACGGATCTACTTCGAACTCCAGAAAGAGCTCTACTTTATGGATCCGGCAACCGGGGCGACTGAAAAGGTCTCGTCTTTCGGTCGCGACGATATCTCGTTTATCAATATCGCCTCCGATGAACGCTCGCTGATCTACGCAATACGGCAAAAGGACGAATGGAAGATCGTGACGGGGGCGCTCGGCTCGGATCGGATCTCTGAGGAGGTCAGCGGCCAGGGTCGTTTGGATAAGATCATCTGGCTGCCCGAGGCCAAGCGGCTGTTCTATTCCTCGGCGGTCGAGGGCGTGCTCCAGGCCTTTGTATCCAAAATGGGATCTGGCGCCGGTTCGCGGATAACGGCGTCTGAGACCGATGCGAGCGTCGCGGACGCAACGGCGGATGGGCGCTCTATTCTTTTCAGTTCGGCCAAAGAGGAATCGAATCTTTGGCGTGTCGCCGTGGCCGACGGGGCCGAAGTGCCCATTGTCCGCGACCGCAACTCAAAACTATGGCCGAGCGTTTCTCATGACGGAACACGGATCGCGTTCCAGTCAGAGAAGAACATGAGCCTCGGCAACCATATTTACGATTCGACGATCATGGTCCGTTCAATGAAGGCCGGGGCCGATAACGAGCCGATAGCGCGGCTCGTCGAGCACGGTTTCCTCCCGTCATGGTCGCCTGACGGTTCGATGATCGCGTTCATACGTGATGAGGCCGGCAAGAAAGACATTTTCGTCGTAAATCCCAACGGCGGATCGGAACGAAAGCTGTCCGCCGGCGGCATTTCGGCCGCGGGTTATTCCGTCTCGCCGTATAACCTTACACAGACAGGCGTTTTCGATTGGTCGTTTGACGGCTCGACGATCTTGTATGTAACTGATGCGAGCAGCGCGTCGAATATCGCCCTTGTCAATGTTCGAGACGGTTCGCAACGATTGCTGACGGACAATGCCGACAAGACGCTAACCTATGCGTGTCCTCTGTTCTCGCCGGACGGCGCGCAGATCGCCGTCATCGAGCGCACGACGGGTGTCGCGGGGGCCAAGGTCCGCATCATCAACACCGCGAGCGGAACTGCATCCGAACTTCCACTTTCATCAAGCATTGTCCGCCTGCTTGGCTGGTCTGTGGACGGCAAGGGCGTGATGGTCGCAGAAGCGAGCAAGCTGTCAGGGCTGCCGCCCGAGACTGTGATAAAGCTCATTTCGGTCGGGGGCGGCCCCGATAGGGTTGTCGCGAGCTTGAAAAACGCCTATTATTACAATACTTTTCTATCAGACGACAGAAGATTGATCGGTTTCGCCGCACGCAACGCTGACAAGGACGACCTTTGGGTAGCGCCCGTAAGCGGCGGGCCCGAAAAAAGGCTTACGAACAACAACGATTCGGGCCTATACTACTCGCGACTTGACTGGCTCCATGACGGAAGCGGCATGGTCTTTGGCAAGCAGACGCGGTTTAGTCTGCTATCTATGGTGACAGACATTGACTAAACAGGAGGATGACATGACCAGACTTTTCTTTAGTGCGCTCGCACTTAATGTGCTTTTATCAATTCTGTTCGGCTTGGCAGGATGTGGAGCCCCGGCGGCCAACGGCCCGACGACGGGTGCGAACACCTCAACGCCGGCCGCGAGCCCGCCGGCGGGCACGGTGGATTGTTCGACCGCCAGCTCCGGCAATATCCTGACCGCTGTGTACGGCGCGATCGAACAGTCGAAATCATTCACCAGACAGGAATGGCAATATAACATTTCCATTTCCACTGTCGGAACCCGTAAGACGCTGAAGATCACCGGCTGGTCGGGCGAGCGGGACGATATCGCCAAAAAGGTCAGGGATACCGCCATCGGTTGCACCGTTGACGACAACTACTTTAAGGTGATCCGCGATGATCTTCCGTCAAACATGAGGGTGACCGCAGAGTGTGCTAATGGCACATTTGCGTGCGGCGATGTCTGTCTTCCGAACGGCGAAACATGTAAACTGACCGGCGCGTCCGCGGAAATCGCCGGAACCGGCACAAATTCTAACGCCAATTCAAATTCGAATGCGACCACGAACTCGAATTCGAACAAGGGAAACTAGGAAACTCGGCCTGGCGGCTCGGGGCCGGGCCGGACTCTCGGAGGTTATTATGAAAAATGCACGCTTCCGCAAGATCGTCTTTCTGGGCCTTGCCGTGGTCGCTCTGATCGTTACCGGTGCGGCCTCTCGGAACGTCGAAGGCCAGACCTGCGGTGCGACCGACGCCCAGATCGTGGCGGCCATCTATGCTGAGATCAAGGATGACAAGGGCCTTGCTTCGCAGGTCTCGCATATCAACGTCGTTTCTCTTAATCAGGCCGTCAAGTTCCAGGGCTGGGCCGATAGTAAGAAAGACTATGACAGGGTCGTCGGGTTCGGCATGAATGCGAGCTGTGTCCGCATGGTCAATGTAAACAACTTTCTCGAGACGCCGCCGCCTGAGAACAGCCCGATGCGGGCCGTTCGCGGCTGCGCGGCCGGGACCAAGCCGTGCGGTGACGTTTGCATACCGGAGGGCGACACTTGCGGCCTTGAGGCATCGGCAGTCGTGCTGAAATTCTTGTTTCCGGAGGGCCTCGCATGGCTGTCGGGGAATACGTGCCGCACCCGGCAAGACTAGACTCCAAATGGCAAGCATCACCTTCTACGGCGGCGTCGGCTCGGTTACCGGCTCAAAATACCTGCTCGAATCCGGCGGCCGGCGCGTCCTGGTCGATTGCGGCCTCTTTCAGGGTGGCCGCGAACTTCGCGAGCGCAACTGGCAGGATCCGCCGTTCGCCGCGCACGAACTCGACGCCGTCATCATCACGCACGCTCACATAGATCATACCGGCTTTCTACCGAGAGTAGTAAAATTGGGCTTTAGCGGCCCGGTCTTCACATCGAGTGCGACGGCCGATCTGCTCAAGATTCTGTTGCCCGATTCGGCCCGGCTGCAAGAGGAAGAGGCCGACTATCGCAACCGACACCAGTTGTCGAGCTACACGCCCGCGCTGCCGCTCTACGACGAGCGCGATGCCAAGGCCGCGCTTGCTCTGCTGCAGACGTTCCCGAATGACGGCGAAATGCACGACGTCTGCGAGGGATTTCGCGCCGGTTTCAGCGTAGCCGGCCACATCATGGGTGCGAGCCAGGTGCTGGTGGAGATGGGGGCCACGCGGTTCCTGTTTTCCGGCGATCTCGGCCATTACGATCAGCCGATCTTGAACGATCCGGCACCGCCGCCGGTGTGCGATTATCTGATGTGCGAATCGACGTATGGCGACAGGCTGCATGGAGACATCGATAGTGAGACGCAGATGGCTCGCATCATCAACGAGGCTGCGGAACGCGGCGGGCCGATATTGATACCGGCGTTCGCGGTTGGACGCACGCAGGAAGTGCTATACATGATCCGCGAACTTGAGGAGCAGAAACGTATTCCGATACTGCCTGTGATCGTCGATTCGCCGATGGCCTCGCAGGCGACGCAGGTATATAACCGCTGGCACGAGGAACACGACCGCGAATACGCCTCACTTCTCGCTCACAAAAAGCACCCGCTGCGCACGGCCTCGATGCAGACGGCGTCGAGCCGCGAGGAATCCAAACGCCTCAACGAAATGCGGGGCCCGCGCGTAATTATCTCAGCGTCGGGAATGCTGACCGGCGGACGCGTGCTGCACCACGCGATGCGGATACTGCCTGACGAACGCGCGACGATCGTTTTTGTCGGCTATCAGGCCGCCGGCACGACGGGCCGGCGTGTGCAGGACGGCGAAAGGGAAGTGCGCATCATGAAGAACTGGATCCCCGTCCGCTGCCACGTCGAGAAGGTCGAGGGCTTCTCGGCCCACGCCGACTGGAAGGCCGTGCTTCGCTGGCTATCGGGCCTTACGACCGCGCCAAAGACCATATTTACCACGCACGGCGAACCCGAATCCGCCGAGGCAATGGCCCAGCACATCCGCGATGCCTACGGCTGGAACGTCATCGTGCCTGAGTATCAGCAGACGGTCGAACTCGAATAATTGATAACTTTCTGCGGTCCTCTGCGTATATCTCTGCGTTTCTCCGCGTGGGTCCTGGCGAACGGAAGATTCCACGCAGAGAAACGCAGAGAGAAGAACGCGGAGTACGCGGAGTCGAACAGAATGTATAAGCTAACAGGCTTTCTATTTGCCCTAATTCTCGTTTCCGCCACGGCGGCTCAGCCCCGGCTCGCGGATTTCGCCGGCATGGCGGGCTGTTGGGAGCGGCGGGACGACGCGAAGAAACTGATCGTCTCCGAGCAATGGATGTCGCCCGAGGGCACGTCGATCATCGGAATGGCCCGAACCGTAAAAAACGGCAAGACGACGGATTGGGAGTTCATGCGGATCGAGGAACGCTTGGGCGGCATCTACTTCGTCGCGAAGCCAAAGGCCAATCCGGCCGAGACCGATTTCAAACTTGTCCGCTCGACGAACGGCGAATACGTCTTTGAGAACGCCGCACATGACTTTCCCCAACGCGTCATCTATAAAGGCGACGCCACCCGCCTCACGGGCCGGATCGAAGGCACCAACAAAGGCAAGCCCCTCGCGATCGATTTCCCGATGGTCAGGGTCAAGTGCACAGGTACTTAAATTGTCAAAGATCTACTCGTACCGCAAACACTCGATCGGGTCGAGTTTTGAGGCTTTTCTGGCCGGCAATACTCCAAATATCAAACCAATTCCTACCGACACGCTCAGCGACGTGATTATCATCCACGGCTGTATCTGGGCGGGCATTGATGGGATGAGGAGCATCAGCAGGTTGCTTATCAGCATTGAGAGAGCGATGCCGATGATGCCGCCGAACATGGTGAGGGTCATTGCCTCGAGCAGGAATTGAAAGACGATCGCACGCTTGGTGGCACCGATGGCCTTGCGGATGCCGATCTCTTTTGTTCGTTCGGTCACCGATACGAGCATGATGTTCATCACGCCGATGCCGCCGACCAGCAGGCCGAGGCATGAGATGGCGATGGCGACAAGGCCGACGCCGCCGATAATGCCGTCAAATTGGGCGATAAACGCGTCGGCGGTCTTAACGTCAAAGTTGTTCTTCTCGCCATATTTGACCTCACGACGCAGCCGGAGCGTGGCCTCGATCTCCTCGACGGCGTCCGTCAATTGGCCCTGCTTGGCCTGGATGATCATCAGCAGATAATCACGCAGCGGCGCGACCTTTCGCGAGGTGTTGTAAGGCATAAAGACCTTTCGGTCCTCTTCGTTCTCACCAAAAAAGCCCGATTTGCGCTTCTCGATCACGCCGATGACCTCCCACGTGTCGCCGTTCATCCGGACGACCTTGCCAATGGGCGATTCGTCGGGGTTGGGGAAGAGCGCCTCGCGGGCGTTAACGCCGATCACCAGCACATTGCGCCGCTGCTGGTTGTCCGACTCGGTGAGCCAGCGGCCCTCGCGGAGCGTGAGGTTTGAGATGCGGTCGTAATTCGCCGAAACGCCGTCGCACTGTGCCCATCGGTAGTTTCGCCCTTCGTAAGTAAGATTGTCATCGAAGCTCTGCCCGAAATTGCCGATGCCCGGATTAACGCTCGCAATGTCTTCAATAGCCGTTGACTGGGCCAGAATAGCGTTGACATCGGCGTCGGTGAGCGGTTTGCGGTTGCGCTCGTCACGGTTATTCCCGCCCGGGCCGGTGGTAAGGTGAAAGGCGTAGATGTTATTCGTGCCGTATTCTTCAACGATCGATACGATGCTCGCACGCATTCCGGTCAGGATCGACGCAACTACAACAGCCGTCAGAATGCCGACCACGATGCCAAGGATCGTCAGCCCGCTGCGAAACTTGTGCGAATAGATCGAATCTATCGCCATCTTCAGCACTTCGATCGGTAATGATGTCGAAAGTTTCATCGCAAAATTCCAAACAGGATAGACAGGATCAACAGGATCGGCCTGTTGTCCTTCTTCGTTCTTATCTTGTCGATCCTGTCCATCCTGTTTAATTTCGGCTAAGTCTGCGTCAATGCCACGATCGGGTCGAGCCGGGCGGCTTTCCATGCCGGATAGAGCCCGGCGAGGATGCCGATGCCGCTCGATACCGCTACCGACAGCACCACGTACCCGAGCGTGATAGTCATCGTCATCTCAAGCGCCGCCCCGACGAGCGTCGTCGCGCCGACCGCAAGCACGAGACCAAGAAAGCCGCCGACCACGCAAAGCAGTGCCGATTCGATCAGGAATTGCAGCAGTATCTGTTTTCGCGTCGCTCCGAGCGCCTTTCTGAGGCCGACCTCGAATGTCCGCTCGGTCACTGACACCAGCATGATGTTCATTACGACGATGCCGCCGACAACGAGAATGATCATTGTGATCGGTATCACTACGCCCGCGATCGCGCCCGTTATCACGTCCATTTGCGAGCTAAACTGATCTACATCGACGAGCCCGAATGTGTCCTCTTCACTGCCGACGAGCTGGCGTTTGTTACGCAGGAGAGTTCGCGCCTCTTCGATAGCGTCCTTAAATGTCTCATCGCTGTCCGACTTTCCGTGCAGCTGCATTCCGCCGGTCCGAGTGAACATCTGTCCGGCGAGAGTGATCGGAATGTAAATATTCCGATCCTGCGAATCACCAAAGAACGAGCCGCGTTTGCCCTCGACACCAATTACCGTAAGCGGAACGCCCTGCACCTTTATCTGTCGGCCTAGCGGCGAACCGTTCGGGAAGAACTTTTCCTTGATATCCGTGCCGATGACCGTGATATTGCTGATACGCGTCGATTCGCCATCGGTCATAAAACGGCCCTCGGTGATCGTCTTGTCTTCAATATCGGCCATGTTGGCCGTAACGCCGAGCACGCGAACCGAGGCCATTTCGATACCATCCTGCGTGATCGTCACGTTCCCGTTCATCTGAGCGCCAACCTCGGAGCAGAGCTGGCAGTTGGCCTTTACATACTCATACTCGGTCCAGTTGATGTCCTTATTTCGGCGGTTCTTGCGTTCCCATTCCTCGTCTGCCATTCGGCCCATCGACGCCATCCGCGTGATCATAAAGTGATTTGCACCGAGGATCTTTGCGGCCGTATCCACGACATATGTCTTAAGCCCGCTGATCGATGCCCCCACGACGACCACTGCCGCGACGCCAATAATGATCCCGATCAGCGTGAGAAACGCCCGCAGTTTATGCTCCATGATCGACTTTAGGGCGATCCAGAAGGCATCAGAATAGAATGAATAGATCTGTCGCATCGATCGAGCAATCCTTAGCGGTGGCTATCCTAAAAACGTGTTTCGCCGCAGTTTTGTTCAGGAAAGTTTCAGTTTAGTTTTGAAATTCCTTTGCGCCACAATGTGGCACAAATTACGCATGTTTCATGTTTGTTTCAATTCCATTGAAACACCGTAAACCATTGCGAATGCTTATGTTATGCCGCCATTGTGCGGTTTGTTTCAGTGTTTCGCGCAAAAAATGCATCTGTCGGACACCTGTCGGACAGATCGGTGAGTGCAGTCCCGTCATCTGGCCGAATCGCATGTTGCAAGGATAAGACAACTATGCGTAAATGTCAAGAAGATTTTTTAACCTGAGGTCGACCTGCCTGCCGGCGTAAACCTATCCCAAGGCAATGTGCGGACGGCGATATGCCGTGCTATACTTTGCCTTTGTTTTTCGTCAGTTTATTCAAGTGAGGGACTCATTTTGGCTGTCTTAGTTGATAAGAATACATGCCTGATCGTTCAGGGAATCACGGGCAAAGAAGGCACGTTTCACATGCTGCAGATGCGCGATTACGGCACAAATGTCGTCGGCGGCGTTACGCCCGGTAAAGGCGGCACTACGCACGAAGGCGTTCCGGTATTCAATACCGTAGCCGATGCTGTTCGCGAGACAGGGGCGAATGCGTCCGTGATCTACGTCCCGCCGGCATTCGCCGCCGATGCGATCATGGAGGCCGGCGATGCAAATATTCCGGTCGTGGTGTGTATAACGGAGGGCATTCCCGTTGCCGATATGGTGAAAGCGAGGGAATTCCTTAACGGGCGCACGGGCGGGCAGGGTGCTCGCGTTCCGACGCGGTTGATCGGACCTAATTGTCCTGGGATCATCTCGCCGGGCAAGTGCAAGATCGGCATCATGCCGGGGCATATTCATAAGGAAGGCCGCATCGGCGTTGTCTCGCGTTCGGGAACGCTGACGTATGAGGCGGTAGGACAATTGACCGCACTTGGCCTCGGCCAGTCTACTGCGATCGGCATTGGCGGTGATCCGATAATCGGCACGACGCACACCGACGCTCTCGCGCTGTTTCAGGCAGACGATGAGACCGACGCCATTGTGATGATCGGCGAGATCGGCGGCACCGCCGAAGAGGACGCCGCCGCTTACGCGAAAGAAAACGTAACCAAACCAATAGTTGCCTTTATCGCGGGCCAAACCGCCCCGCCCGGCCGCCGCATGGGCCACGCCGGCGCCATAATCTCAGGCGGCAAAGGCACGGCGGCGGAGAAGATGAAAGCACTCACTGAAGCCGGCATCCGAGTCGTCCAATCACCGGCCGACATCGGCCAAGCTGTAGCAGAAGTGCTCGGTTCGAAGGCCACTGCGTAAATGCAACTTAGGGGTAACTGCTAAAATCAAACTCGTATGATCACCGAAAAGTTTTACAAGCTGCCTTTAGTTCTCGATCCACAGCCTGAAGGCGGCTGGACCATTACTTGTCCGATCTTGCCGGGACTTGTGACCGAGGCTGACACGATCGACGAGGTTTCGGTAAACGTCGCGGACGCTATCGAAGCATTGATCGAATGCTATGAAGAACTCGGTCAGTCTATTCCAGACGCGTTGCAGCCTGTTCGCAATACTGCACCGTTTATTGCCGACACGCTCATACATCTTGAAGCTGCATGAGATACCGCGAGGTCGCAAAGAAACTCGCGAAACTCGGCTGCATCGAGAAGCCGCGAAAAGGCGGCGGTTCGCATCGAAAGTGGTACAACCCGAATCAAAGCCCGATCGTGGTTGTTTCTGTTCCTGACTGGGGTAGCCGAGACCTCAAGTCCGGAACCTTGCGAAGTATAGTTAAGTATTTGGTATTGGAATGGGATGAGTTTACACAAGCGTGAATCGAGGAATTGTTAAAATCTCATTGCTCGTTGTTTGCCTGGCGACACTTTCCTTTGGGCAAAAAGGTGGTGTAAGCGGTCTCGTTATGGATGATTTCGGCGCGGTTATTCCAGGCGCGAAAGTTCAGTTTTCAGATGAAAATGGTAAGGCCTATACGGCATCGGCAAATGGGATCGGTGAATATCGCCTTGAGCTAGAGACGGGATTGTATAAGATAGTTGCATCTCGACCGCCATTTACAAGCACTGTTTTTACAAATTACTGGGTTTCTTCGAATAGTTTTGTGAGACTCGATATTGTCCTGCGGTGCATTGATTGTGAAACAACCGACTGTCCCTTGGCAGACCTTCCATTAGTTGACACACCCGAGCTCATCATAGCCACGGACATCGAGAGCCGACCGTTTGAACGGTTGCCGGCGGCACCAACGCCGAAGGAAAAAACCAGAAAGTCAAGAAAGAAAAATTACTAATGAACAACTTAACATTTGGAATCATCAAGCCCGACGCGGTTCGGGCGGGGAAGCAGGGGCAGATCATTTCGCGCATTTTGGGTGCGGAATTCAAGATCCGCGGGATGAAATTGATCCATCAGACGCGCAAGCAGGCTGAGGGTTTTTACGCCGTGCATGCGGGCAAGGGCTTTTTTGACGAGCTTTGCGATTTTATGTCGTCGGGCCCGTGCGTCGTGCTGGCGCTCGAGAAAGACAACGCCGTTCCGGCGTGGCGCGAGCTGATGGGAGCGACCAATCCGGCCGATGCTGCCGAGGGGACGATCCGAAAGGATTTCGCAACGTCGATCGGCGAGAACGCTGTTCACGGTTCGGATTCGGACGAGAATGCTGCGATCGAGATCGCGTATTTCTTTAGCAGGCTGGAATTGGTGTAAGAGAGGTTTTAGGTCTTGGGTTTTAGGTGTTAGATTTAAGACACGAAAGCAATTTGAAACTTGGTATCTCAGATCTAAAATACGGGGAAAATCCTGATGAAAAAATGCCCGACTTGCGGAAAGGAATTTGAAGATTCGATGCGGTTTTGCCAGATCGACGGTGCGGTGCTCGAAGACGCGCCGGCGGGCGAACCGGCTTTTGACCCATACGCGACGATAGTCTCGCCCGCGATCCAGGTGCCGGAGGAACCTGCCGCGGATGTCGCTCCGCCAGAGGCCGAAGAGCCCGTCGTCGCTCCGGAAGAAGCACCGACGCTCGTCGCGGGCCAATCGATCCCTCCGGCGCCGATCGCCGCGCCGGACGTTGATCTTGAGTTGCCGAGTGCGGATCCGCTCAAGACCGTATTTGTCTCGGATGAGGAAATGAAGGCTGCGATGCAGGATTCTGGACAGGAGTCGGAGGCTGTCGACCTTCCGCCGGCTGCCGAGCCGCCGCCGTCGCCCTTTTCGTCGCCTGAGCCGCCGGCACCTTCGTTCATTGAGCCCGAAGCGGCTGTCGCGCCTCCGGCGATTGCTGAGGAGCCGGAGACGATCATCCAACCGCCTCCACCGGCAGCGTTTGAGCCGCCGCCGTCCGCTCCCGTCGAGCAATGGACGCCGCCTCCGGCACCTGAGCCGGCCTGGCAGAATCAGGAGATCGGTTCGAATACTCCGTTCAACCCTCCGGCGACAGGCGTTGGTGGCCAGAGCCAGGGACTGGCGATTGCCTCAATGATCTGCGGTATTTTGAGCTGCCTTTGCTGCATATCGATCCTCACGGGGCCAGCCGGTGCGATCATGGGTTTTATTGCCAAGAAAAAGGCGGATGAGGACCCTGCGAATTTTGGCGGCCGCACGTTCGCCCTGGTCGGCCTGATCACCGGAGCCATCGGTACCATTCTCGGCATTGGGCTGATCATTATGCAGGTGTTTTTTGGCGTTCTGAGCAACCTTCGTTAGAGCATTATGTCAGTCGTAGCAGAAGTCCTAAGATCGAGTGTCGCCATCGTCAAGGGCATGAAACGGACGCTGTCCGAAGTCCCGCGAAAGAAGTGGACCGTTCAATATCCGGACGAGCCGGTTACGGTCCAGCCTCGCTATCGCGGCCAGCACCTGCTGCATGTCGATGAGAACGGCAAGGAGAAATGTGTCGCGTGCTATCTATGTGCCGCAGCATGTCCGTCGGATTGTATATACATTGAAGCGGTTGATGATCCTCGCCCTTATTCCGAGCGTATCGGCCGCGACGAGCGTTACGCGAAGGTTTACAACATCGATTACGGCAGATGTATCTTTTGTGGTTTTTGTGTCGAGGCTTGTCCGAAGGATGCCATCACCCATGGCTACAACTTCGAGATATCGGTCTTTAACCGCGCCGACCTGCTCAAGACGAAGGACGATCTGCTGATAACGAAACAGAAGCAGTCGAAAAACTATCGGGTTGCTCTGTCGACCGAGGACGTCGATTCGGAATTCAAGGTCGTATAAGGCGTTGTCTCCCGGCCGGTAATCAACTATCATCGGGTCGTTTCGGGCCTTTGCTCGAAAAGGAGGAGAAAGATGAAAGGTATGGGATTCGCCGCGCTCGGACTTGCTCTCGTGGGCTTCTTTTTCTGGTTGATAGGTTGGGTATGTTTTACTTTCCTGATCAGTTCGATCGATAGCCCGGCCCGGACGATCGGCTCAGTTTGTAACTTCCTGGGGAATCTTCTGCAGTATATTTCGATCTTCGTCGCGGCCATCGGCCTGATCATTGGCGGGTCGAAGTCTGCTGCCGCGGCTGATTAATGGCCAACCGGCAAGTAACGCCGGCCTCGGATCGGCCGCCCACGCAGAAGGGCCGTCATCATGAGGTCAGGGCCCAGGGCCTGCGTGAGTTCGCGGGGCTTCGCTTCGATCACCAGCGGCTTGATCCGTTCAGCCTGGCTCGATTTGCGAACCTGTTTGTCGCGTCGTTCGATGAGATCGAGCCGCTGCTCTCGGACGAGACGCGCCAACACCTTACCGGCGAAGGAAAAGACCTGTGGTCGGGCGGGGCGGCCTCGCACACATTGCCTAGCGGCGAACGCCTTATAATCCTCAACCCGACGCACAGCCGCAATCGTCAGAATGCCACGCTGATGGAGGAGATCTGCCACGTCTTTCTCGGCCACAAGCCGAGTCGGTTGGCGGTCGAGACGCGCGGCAAAGACGGCAAGGTCATCGCCCGCGATTACAACCACGCGATCGAGGAAGAAGCCTATTCGACCGGCGCGGCGGCGTTAGTCCCGTACACCGCGGTCAAACGGATGGTCGCCGAGGGCCTGACGTCGCAGCAGATCGCACGCCATTTTGCCGTTAGCCGGGCATTGGTCGAATACCGCATCAAGGTGTCTCGGTTGTGGGCTGAATACAAGGTAAAGCAAGGCCTTGCCGATCCCGATGATGTATAATCACCCTTCCGCGAACCGACAATGCCTCGCACCAAGCCAAAAACTGCGCCTGAGAGCCTGACCACCGTCGATAAGCTCAGGATGCTGCTCGACATCACCAAGACGATCAGCCGTTCGCTCGACCTCGATGAAGTGCTGAATCTCGTGATGGACACGCTCGGGTCGCTGATCCCATACGATGCGGCGGGCATCTATCTGATCGAATTCAGCTCCGAGGACGAGAGCCCATACGTCTTTAAGTCAAAGGTCATTCGTGGGTATCAGATCAGTTTTGAGCTGATTGAACCGAGGCTTAAAATGGGCGAGGGATTTATTGGGACCGTCGCTCAAACGGGAAAGGCCATAGTCTCTCATGACGTTAGCAAAGATACGCGCTACTTCGCCGCCCGTGAGCGAACTCGGTCAGAGATGGTCGCACCGATCGTCTCGAACGACCGTGTTATTGGAGCTTTTGATCTCGAAAGCGATCATCTGGATGCATATTCCGACGACGATCTCGCGATATTGCAGCTGCTGACCTCGCAGGTCGCGATCATTATCGAAAAAGTGCGTTTGCACGATCAGGTCGTTGAGAAAAAGCGTATCGAGGCCCAGCTCGAGGCCGCTCGGCAGGTGCAGATGGAGCTATTGCCTGCACGCGATCCGAAGGTTGAGAATTTCGATATCTCGGCCTACCTCTTTCCGACGGAAGAGGTTTCGGGCGACTACTACGATTGGGTCCCGATATTCGAGGACCAGATCGGCATCGTCGTGGCCGACGCGGTCGGCAAGGGCATCCCGGCGGCATTGCTTATGTCCTTTCTTCGTGCTAGTTTACGCTCCAGCATTCAGGCCGGCTACGCATCGCACATCGCTTTTTCTAAGGTCAGCAAACTGCTTAGAGATTCGATCGAGGATAATCAGTTCATCACAGCGATCTACGGTATTCTCGACTCGACCAACCGGACATTTGTCTTCTCCAACGCCGGGCATAATCCGCCTCTTCTGATCAAGCCGGATGGCGATTATCGGTTTGTCGAATACGGTGATATGGCGTTGGGAATGTTTGATGACGCGCATTATCACCAGCATTTTATTAGGTTTGATGACGATCAGGTGATGGTGATCTACACCGACGGCATCACCGAAGCGAGCAATCCCAACGGCGAAGAGTTTGGGCCCGACCGCTTCGCCAAACGCGTCCTCAGCGGCATCCATCTGCCCGCCAAACAACTCATCGACCACGTCCGCAAAGGCGTCGCCGATTTTACCGAGCGCAAATTCCTCGACGACGACGGAACGCTATTTATCGTGAAAGCACTCTAACCAAAACGCGCGTCCCAAAACGTGAAAACGGTATGACCGCGTCGGAACGCGGGCACTCGCGCGTAACGAACGTCATTTTGGCCGCAGATGGCACGGATAACGCCGATAAGGAAGATATGAATTTTTCTGTCTTTATCCGCGTTATCCTTACTATCTGCGGCCAGTTAATTTACGTCACGGGCGGGCAAGGGTGCCCGCGTTCCGACGCGGTGACTGATCCTTGAGTTGCAGATGAGATTCAGCCCGCTAAGGGGTTGCAGAATCGGATATAATCTATGTTCGGAGAAGTCTTATGTCAGAAGTTGTCTTAACATTGCCGGATGATCTGGCAGCCGAAGCGAAGGAAATGGGCCTCTTTAAACCGTTCATCATCAACTCACTGTTGAGAGAAGCGATCCGGCGGCGAAAGGTGAATCGCCTCTTCGACACAATGGATCGGCTCGCCGCGCTGCCCGATCCGCCGACCGAAGAGGAGATCGCCGAAGAGATAGCCGCCGTCCGGCGGGAGCGTCGGGAACGTCGGGCTTCATGAATGCGCGCCACCGTTGATACTAATCTCGTCGTTTCAGCCTTCCTGTGGGACGGTAATCCAGGTCGAGTTCTGCGGACTGCTGCAGCAGGGGTCGTGGATCTTTTCACGAGTCGCGAGTTGTTATCAGAACTTGCGGAGGTCCTGTCTCGGGACAAATTTCGGCTACGGCTGGAAGCTGTCGGTTCGTCCGTTGGCGAATTACTTGACGAGTACATGGCACTCGCGGAACGAATCGAAGTAGAAGAAATAGAGCCGATTTCACGCGACCGCGATGACGACGCCGTGATCGTTTGTGCGGTCTCGGGCGATTGCGATCTGATAATTTCGGGCGACAAGGACTTGCTAGTACTGGGCGAACATCGCGGCATCAGGATCGTGACCGCTACGGAATTTCTCGCGGAGTTAGAACTTTGATCCGTCGGACCGCAGGCTGCCAGCCTGCGTGTGACCTCCGGAGCGGACTCGCGCACTCGCAGGCGGGCGTTCCGATATTTCTCGCTTAATTAAGGAAAAAACAACCGCAGGCTGGCAGCCTGCGCTCCGACGGGGTGACGCCAACTGCATTGCGGGTGTATGATTCGTTTGGAAACATGGACAAGACACACATTCCTGCAATGCACCCCGGACTGGTCCTTAAGGACGAACTCGAAGGCAAGGCGGACATTGGGGTTTGGCGGCCTTCGGATGGGACTTGGTATATACAGCGTTCGTCGAATTCGCAATTCATCGTATTCCCGTGGGGGCAGAATGGTGATAAGCCAACGCCTAGTGCGTATGGGAATTAAGTCAGAACCGGGAGCGGTAGCGACCGGATTCTTTGTGCTTACGCTGTCGAACCGTGAAGGAATCCGGTCGCTACCGCTCCCGGTTCTGATCTGACGCGGACATCCGACGTTGAGGATAGTCGCGTCCGCGCCCTCCCTCACGCTCGGGCTACGGACATGGAGACGCACAAAAGGCAGGAGACGGGGCTCCTGCCTTTTGTTTTTGCTTCGAGCGTTCCCTCGCTGCCTGGGAAATTTTTGCGCTAGTGCGCGGTGAAGGATGTGTGGAGGTTATCGCCTCCGGGGACGACCGGCGTCGAAAAATCGTCAAGGTTGATCTTGTCGTTTCGTGTTGAAAAGGCGTATGCGTCGAAGCCGTAGGCGTCGAGGAAATCCGTCAATTGCTGCGACCGGTCGAGGTAAAGATTCTCGCTAAAGCCAAGCTCCGTGCGTATCTCGAGCAGCCGTTCGATGACCTCGAGCGGTGCGAAACACTGATGCGGATCTTTGAAAGTGGCCATAGCGGACGACCTTGTCGGTCGAATAATTAGATAACGCTTTGACGGCGAAGGTTGTTTCTAAAAATGGGAGATTGGCCACAGAGGGCACAGAGAGATTGTTTTCTATGAGTTGCCACTAGCTTTAGCTAGTGGATAAAGGGCAACAACTCACTGGCTTTAGCCAAATATTCGGCTAAAGCCGGAGATCTGATGAAGGGTAACCCCTAGCTAAAGCTAGGGGCAACTCATAAAGACAGGCGGCAGTTTATAAAGGCCAGTGGCATTTCATAAAGAGAGTATAGATACCTCAGAGATCAAACTCACCCGAGCAGCCACATGAATATTGCTTTTGGGTCGGGCATTCCGGTTGGGTCGGGGATTCGTTCGTGTTTGAAATAGGGCTCGGCGATCAGGAGGGCCGACTGCAGGCCGTTGAATGCGGTGTGCAGGATGACGCAGGGCAGTAGGTTGCCGGTATGCACACGGACCCAGGTAAGGGTGACGCTGAGCAGCGTGAGCAGAAAGATAGTCGAATAGCTCGGCAAATATTGCGGGACATGCACCAGTGCGAACAACAGCGTGACGAGAGCGAATGCGGCTTTGACGCCGAAGGAGCGTTGGAAGGCCGAGTAGAGTATGCCGCGATACACGACCTCCTCGACCAGCGGCGCGGTGAACGTTGCCAGAAATGCAACGATGTAAACGGCGGCACGCGAGCTGTTTAGGATCCGGATCAGGTCATGTTCCTGCTCTGGAAAATAGCTGCTCACGACCGATGCGATCACAAAGAAGATGCCGAGAACGATGCAATAATGCCACCAGCGAAATCCGCCGCGCTCCCATCCCAGCGTCGCAGAAAAACGATGCTTTCTGAACCTGGTCACAACTGCCCACGCCAGCAGCAATGTCAGCACATGTGCGGGGATGATGCCGACGACTTGCAGGATTATTGACGTCGGGTCGCTTTTTGCGAATTCGACGATCTCGGCTGTGTCGGTGACGGGCGGATCGAGCGAGGCAAGATAAGGAAGCAGGAGCATCGCGGGAACCATCAGGATCAATACCACGCTCACGAGCCACGCGGCGACGGCTTCGAGCGAATTCCATGGCGGATTCGCCGGCCCGGCCGGGAGTTTGGTTTCGGGCTGTGAATATGAGTCGTCGAGCAGACGCTCTTCGCTTTCCATCTGAATGAGTGTAGCAATCGGGCGCACGGCGACAAAGTTTACGCGCGCCGATATTGCGCTTTCCCGGCATTAACGATAACCTAAAATCCCGTGGAGCAACGCGGGCAAGAACCCCGACAAAATGTGATCGCGATAATACCTGCACGGTACGCTTCGACGCGTCTGCCGGGCAAGATGCTGCGTGAGATCGGCGGCAAACCGTTGATCGTTCGCACGATGGAAAGGGCGCGTCTCGCTAGGTCGGTTGATCGAGTGATCGTCGCTACGGATGACGAGCGAATTCGTGATGCCGTGATCTCAGCCGGCGGCGCTGCGGCGATGACGTCGCCCGATCATCAGTCCGGGAGCGATCGGATTGCCGAGGTTGCGGTGACGTTGCCTGAGGGCTCGATCATTGTGAATGTTCAGGGCGACGAGCCTTTGATCTCGCCCGAGACCATCGACCGCGCGGTCGGGGCGTTGATGGACGATCCGACGGCGGATATTTTGACGGTTTGCGAGCCGTTGACGAGCCTGCACGATGAGCTGTTGAACTTTAACGTTGTGAAGGTCGTGTGTGCCGAGGATGGCCGAGCACTTTACTTTTCGAGGTCGCCGATGCCGTTTCCGCGCGAGGCGAGCCTGCGGCATGGCGGCGATCCGAACGCTGCATTGGAAAACGAGCCTGGGCTTTTTGAGAATTACCGGAAACACACAGGGCTGTACGTCTATCGGCGCGAGTATTTGCTGGAATTTACGCGGCTGCCGCAGACGAGGCTGGAAAAACTCGAATCGCTTGAGCAGCTTCGGGCGTTGGAGAACGGTGCGAGGATCGTCGTCGTCGATGCCGTGGGAACGTCGGTTGGCGTGGATACCGAGGAAGACCTGGAACTGGTACGGAAGGCATTGGCGGCGAATGGGTGATTGGATCGGAGTTGCGTTCTTTGTCCTGCTGATCGTCGGAGCGGCGGTCGGGTTGAAGCTGCTGTCGAGGCCGCAGACGCGGACGGCAGAGGAATTTGAACGCAATGCCGCTGAGGGAACGACGGCTTTGGGTGCGAGCATGAATGCCTTGCAGGAGTTGATGAATCCTGAGGCGGCTAAGTCGAAAGAGGTGATTACCCAATTAAAGGAAGGGCGATATCAGAAGAAGAAGCGAGAAGGGAAGGCGGATGGAGAAGAGTAGGGTTTGGGTCTTAGGTCTTAGGTGTTGGAGAGCGGAGAAACTAACACCTAAAAACCAACACCCAACACCCCGGAGAATGCAATGACCAAATACATATTCGTAACGGGCGGTGTGGTATCGAGTTTGGGCAAAGGGCTGGCTGCTTCGAGTATTGGCTGCCTGCTTGAGGCACGCGGGCTATCCGTGCAGATGATGAAACTTGATCCGTATATCAACGTCGATCCGGGCACGATGTCGCCGTTTCAGCACGGCGAGGTGTTTGTCACGGACGACGGCGCGGAGACGGACCTCGATCTGGGGCATTATGAGCGGTTTACGCACGCAAAGCTCTCGCAGGCAAATAACTGGACGACGGGCCGTATTTATTTATCAGTAATAGAAAAGGAACGGCGCGGAGACTATCTTGGCAAGACGATACAGGTCATTCCGCACATCACGGATGAGATAAAGACGGCCGTCCGCAAGGTTGCCGAGATGCACAGGCCCGATGTGCTGATCGTCGAGATCGGCGGGACGGTCGGCGACATAGAGTCGCTGCCGTTCATGGAATCGATCCGTCAAATGGCCAACGAGGAAGGGCGCAATAATGCGATCTTCGTCCACGTCACCCTCGTTCCTTACATCGCGGCAGCCGGTGAATTGAAGACCAAGCCCACGCAGCACTCGGTCCGGGAACTGATGGAGATCGGGATCGCGCCGGATATTCTGCTATGCCGCTCGGACCGGCCGATTCCTGTCGACCTGCGGAAAAAGATCGCTCTGTTCTGCAATGTTCAGGAGAACGCCGTCATCTCAGCTCTCGATGTGGATACGATCTATGAGGTGCCGCTGGCGTTTCACGAGCAGGGCCTCGACGACCTGATCGTCAATAATCTTCACCTAAAAGAGCAATTCCCATCGGCCGACCTCAAGCGTTGGCGAGACCTCGTAGCTACCATTAAGGAGCCGACCGGCGGGTCGGTGCGTATCGGTATCGTTGGGAAATATGTCGAGCTTGAGGATTCTTACAAATCGCTCAACGAGGCCCTGACGCATGCCGGCGTGGCCAACAATCTGCGCGTCAACGTAACCTGGGTCGAGTCCGAGAATTTGATGAAGGACGAATACGAGAACGACCTGCAGGATTTTGACGCCATCCTCGTGCCCGGCGGCTTTGGGAAGCGTGGGATCCCGGGGATGCTGCGGGCGATCAAGTACGCGAGGAAGTCGGGAACGCCATATTTCGGCATCTGCCTTGGAATGCAGACGGCCTGTATCGAGTTTGCCCGGAACGAGTGCAAGATGAAGGATGCAGATTCAACGGAGTTCGACGAGGGGACGCCGTATCCGATCATCTTCAAACTGCGCGACCTGGTTGACGTCGAGGAATACGGCGGCACGATGCGGCTCGGCGAGTGGGAATGTGATCTGAAAGATGGTTCGCTTGCTCGCGAGGTCTATCACGGTGCCGAGAGTATCGGCGAGCGTCACCGGCATCGCTACGAATTCAACCCGCTGTTTCGCGAGAAACTCGAGGCTCAAGGGCTGGTCTTTAGCGGCGTTTCGCCGGACGGCAAGTTTGTCGAGATGGTCGAATTGCCGCGCGACGTTCATCCGTTCTTTATCGCCTGTCAGTTTCACCCCGAATACAAGTCGAAGCCTCTGGCGGTGCATCCGCTGTTCGATGCATTCGTTTCGGCAGCCTGGAATAACAAGCTCCGCAGCGAGAATCTCGACCACGACGTCGCCAGCGACAAACAGGTCGAGATACCGGATCGTGTCGAGGTTGCGACGGGAGAATAGGAAAAGGAATTAACCACGGATCACACGGATAGACACAGATCAGGAACTATATTTGTCTGTGTTAATCTGTGTGCATCTGTGGTTTTTGATCTATGACGGCTTTTGATGTCGGAAATGTGAAGTTTGGCGACGGTGCTTTGACGATCATTGCCGGGCCGTGTGTTGTTGAGTCGTCGCAGCACGCGCTGTTCATGGCGCAGGAGATCAGTGATATTTGCAAGCATGTCGGGCTCGGGCTCGTCTATAAGTCGTCGTTCGATAAGGCGAACCGCAGTTCGATCGACAGCTTCCGGGGCGATGGGATGGAGTTTGGCCTCGACGTGCTCGCGCAGGTCAAGGACAAGGTCGGTGTACCGGTGATCACCGACATTCACGAACCGTGGCAAGCGGAGCCGGCGGCTGAGGTGGCGGACATGCTGCAGATACCGGCGTTTCTTTGCAGGCAGACCGATCTGCTGGTTGCAGCGGCGAAGACGGGCAAGGCGGTCAACGTGAAGAAAGGGCAGTTTTTGAGTCCATGGGACGCAAGGAATATCGTTGAGAAACTACAGGCCGCCGGGTGTAACAAGGTGTTGCTGACGGAGCGAGGGGCGAGTTTTGGATACAATAATCTTGTCGTGGACCTGCGTTCGTTCCCCGTGATGTGCTCGTTTGGAGTGCCGGTCGTTTTTGATGTAACGCATTCGCTCCAGCTTCCGGGCGGGCTCGGAAAGGCAACGGGCGGTCAGGCCGAGTTCATCGAAGATTTCGCCCGAGCAGGCGTCGCCTGCGGTGTTGACGCTGTCTTTATGGAGGTTCATGACGATCCGGCGAACGCGCCGAGCGATGGGCCTAATCAGCTTCCGCTGGGTCGTTTAGAGCAGCTATTGGTCAAGTTGAGAGAGATCCACGCGATCGTCGCCAGATGAAGATCCATTAGTCGAGAGGTAAGCATCTATGAAACATTCTGTGGGCATTCTTGTGTTTGCACTTGCGGTGCTGGGGTGTGACCTTTCGAGATTTACGTCGAACAGCAGTGGGAATAGTTCTAACTCTGTGCCGATCGCGACCAAGCCGTCACCGGCCAGTCCACCGTCAGCAGAGGCGTCGCCGGCCGCACCGTCATTTATTTCCACATTGGAGAAGGCGTCAGGGAAATATCCGGCCGATATCAGGCTGCTGAAGATCCCTGAGCTACGGGAACGGCTGAGGAAGCTGCTTGGCAAGGATTTCGGGGACCTCGAAGCCCACTGGAACGTCGAGTCACCGATCGAGATCAAAAATGGCATATTTAAGGCCGCCGCCTGCGAGGCACATAACTGCGGTGCGAACACTTACTTCATCTTTGTTGACATGAAGAAGGACAACATCAACGTCTATCACATCGAGGACGATGTCACGAAAGACTATTTTGAGAAGGGCAAGATAGAGCTTCCCGCGGGAGCCCTGGAGTTTTGACCGCATTCTCTTGCTCCGAGAAGTGACTATGAAAGCTATTCTAATTGCGTTCGCCTGTTTGTTTGTGGCCTGCGCTGCAAGTTTTGTATTGGGTCAAGATCCGGTAAGGCCGGCGGCGACTTGGCAGGTCGAGAAATATGATATTGATGTCACCTTGCCAGCCGACGCCGCAAGGGCGATACCGATCCGAGCTCGACTAAGCCTTAAGAATGTCTCCCAGCGCCCGGCGTCATCGCTGACGCTTCGGATCTCACCGGCTGCCGAGATCGCGGCCGTGAAGCTTAATGACGTGATCGCGGACTACACAAAGAATGAGGAGAAGATCAATGCGGCGATCAGCCTTCAGCGCGTCTCACTTCGGCCGGGATCGATAGCTGCCGGCGGAGTGTTGTCGGTCGCGGTCGAGTACAAGATGAATATTAATGAGAATGGCGGTGCGGCTTCACTGTCTCCGGTCGTGGCCCATCTCCTGCCCTCCTCTTTCTGGTATCCGACGCCGAATAGCTGGTACTTTACGCAGGGATCGGATCGGGCACCGACCCGAATAAGAGTGAATTCCTCGGCCGGGTTCTCCGTCGTATCGTCAGGAACGCTATCGGACGGAGCCTATGATGACAGGTCGTTGGCACAGCCGTTCTTTGTCGTCGGGACGTGGGATTCAACGGCACAGAACGGCGTTTCGGTGCTGGTTCCCAAGGGGACCGATCCCGACGGCCAGAAAAGGGCCGCCGAGATGGCCGCTCTGTTTTTTGAGTCGCGCACTTTTATGTCAGGGCTTCTGGGCAAGGCCCCGGAGACACCGTTGAGGATCGTTTCGGTCCGACGCGGGGCAGGATTTACCAGCGGCGGGACGTTGCTGGTCGACGAAGCGGCCTTTCGTCGCTCGGCCGTTGACTCGACGACGGCAATGAACATCGCCGAGGCTGCGGCCCGCCTGTGGCTGGGCAATTCGATCTCTGTTGCCGGTGATGGCTATGGAGTGATAAGCGAAGGCATGGTCCGCTACCTCGCGACGCAGTTTATCGAAACCAAGTTTGGCAAGGACATCGCTGACATTGAACGCCTGCGACAGAGGACATCGTATGCCGGTGTCTCAAAACGCGACGCACCGATGAGCACAGTATCGCCGCTCGATGACTATTACTATCCTGAAGTCGCGAATAAAGGAGCGATGATGTGGCGGATCCTCGCGAAACGACTCGGAACCGATGAGTTCTGGGGAACCATTCGTGCCAACATGCAGGACAACGACCTCAGCGTCGCAGAACTGCGGACGGCATTCGTATCACAAAAACCACTGTTGGATGGCTTTTTTGACCAGGTAACCGAGATGAACCTTCTCGTCGGTTTGCCGCAGGCGACCGGCTCTGACACTAGGGTTGCAGTGCGCAACACGGGCACAATGGATGCGACGGTGGATGTCGCTGCGTTCACGGCCGCGGGAGATAAGATCGTTTCGCCGACGACGGTCCGGGCGACAAGTTTTGGCGAAGTTACCTTTCGGGGTGCTGAAAAGATCGTGCGCGTAGAGATAGATGTTGAAAAGCTATATCCACAGACCGACTATTCGGATGATGTTGCGCCGCGAGAATCGACCGACGGCGATCCTTTGCTTGCGGTAAAGCGCATATTTGACAAACAGGAATATGCCACCGCCG
>MTBK01055021.1_pt1:52500-200749 | contig 200749 bp, 189 predicted proteins | sample 1535981 | NCBI WGS metagenome assembly MTBK01 (sample SAMN06109225, study PRJNA356200) | anaerobic digester metagenome | isolation source: biogas reactors fed with pig manure or primary and secondary sludge | place: Spain | collected 2016-06-30
CGAGCATTCTGTAGCTGTGAAGCGTTTTCCGTAAGGAGCGTTGGAGCGATCAGAAAAGACTTTGTCGGCATTAGTAGCGATAACGCATGTGAGAACCATGCGCACCGAAAACCTAAGGTTTCCTGCGTCAAGTTAATCTGCGCAGGGTTAGTCTGCTCCTAAGGCGAGGCCGAGAGGCGTAGTCGATGGCGATCCGGTTAATATTCCGGAACCAAGGGAGTGTGATGTGGGTTGACGCAACAGGGTAGGCAGGACGGCTGATGGATGCCGTTGAAGTAAATAGGCCGCAGCTTAGGCAAATCCGGGCTGCATAAGGCTAAATACACGGACGAAAGTACGGACCCTCGGGTCCGGAACAAGCTGTTGACCCCAGTTGCCAGGAAAATTCCCGTTCATCTATACACTCTCCACTGGCAGTACCGCAAACCGACACAGGTAGGTGGGATGAGAATTCTAAGGTGCTTGTGAGAACCCTCGTTCAGGAACTCGGCAAAATGTAACCGTAACTTCGGGAGAAGGTTAGCCGTGTTCACCAAGAACACGGTCGCAGAGAAATGTCTCAGGCGACTGTTTAGCAAAAACACAGGTCTCCGCAAAGTTGTAAAGACAACGTATGGGGGCTGACGCCTGCCCAATGCTGGAAGGTTAAGAGGAGTGGTTAGCGTAAGCGAAGCTGCGAATCGAAGCCCCAGTGAATGGCGGCCGTAACTATAACGGTCCTAAGGTAGCGAAATTCCTTGTCGGGTAAGTTCCGACCTGCACGAATGGCGTAACGATCTGAGAGCTGTCTTAACGAGGGGCACAGCGAACTTGTAGTACCGGTGAAGATGCCGGTTTCCCGCATCTAGACGGAAAGACCCCGTGCACCTTGACTACAACTTGATAGTGATTTCGGGCAAGTAATGCGCAGCATAGGTGGGAGGCTTTGAGACGAGACTTTCGGGTTTCGTGGAGCCACAGGTGAGATACCACCCTTTGCTTGTTTGGACTCTAACCTCGACCCGTTATCCGGGCCAGGGACATTATCAGGCGGGTAGTTTGACTGGGGCGGTCGCCTCCTAAAGAGTAACGGAGGCGCTCGAAGGTTGGCTCAGGCTGTTTGGAAATCAGCCGCAGAGTGTAAACGCATAAGCCAGCTTGACTGCGAGACATACACGTCGAGCAGGTACGAAAGTAGGAGTTAGTGATCCGGCGGTCGCTTATGGAAGTGCCGTCGCTCAACGGATAAAAGGTACGCCGGGGATAACAGGCTGATCCTGCCCAAGAGTTCACATCGACGGCAGGGTTTGGCACCTCGATGTCGGCTCATCACATCCTGGGGCTGAAGAAGGTCCCAAGGGTTCGGCTGTTCGCCGATTAAAGTGGTACGTGAGCTGGGTTCAGAACGTCGCGAGACAGTTCGGTCCCTATCTGGTGTGGGCGTAGCAATATTGAAGGAATCTGACCTTAGTACGAGAGGACCGGGTTGGATCCACCTCTAGTGTACGAGTTATCGCGCCAGCGGTAGCGCTCGGTAGCTATGTGGAGCATGGATAAACGCTGAATGCATCTAAGCGTGAAGCCAGACCTAAGATTAGTATTGCCAGTGAGACTCGTGGAAGACCACCACGTTGATAGGATGGAGATGTAAGTGCAGTAATGTACTTAGTTGACCATTACTAATTGTCCCAAGGCTTGACCATAAATCTTGTTTACAAGCAAATTTATTGTTAAAGCAACGCATGTAGTGAATAGTGAATAACGAACAGTTAACAGTGAACATCTGTTGGCTGCTCTCAATCAGCACAGCAATGTATTCAGTTATCGAGGATCAAGATCATTGAAAATCTGGCAGGATCGCGGAACGGCTGCTTACTGCCCACCGCCTACTGCCTACCATTTTTCCGGTGGTTGTATCGGTAGGGTCACACCCGTTCCCATCCCGAACACGGCAGTTAAGCCTACTGGAGCCGATGATACTGCACCTTTCAGGTGTGGGAAAGTAGGAAGCCGCCGGATCTATTTCAAAAAGCCCGCTCAATTCGAGCGGGCTTTTTCGTGTTATACTGCTCGCATGGCAACAGCCGATGTTCTAGAACAAGCAGAAATAGTGGTTGCTCGGCTAACTGCTCATGACCGAAAGAGACTGCTCGAAAGATTTTCCCGCGAAACTGATCCCGGAATCGAGAAAAACGAGGGCGTGATGGGCGGTGCCGCTTGTATACGACAGACTCGAATTCCAGTCTGGCTACTTTACCGTGCTCGCCAGTTGGGTCTTAGTGAAGCCGAACTCCTTGAAAGCTATCCCGGGCTGACGGCGGCAGATCTCGTGAATGCATGGAACTACGCCGAGTTGCACACCGCCGAGATAGAATCCCTGATCGAAGCAAATGAGCGCGACGACTGATGCGCTTTTACGCCGATGAGAACTTCCCGCGTCCGGTTGTCGCCGAGCTGCGAAGACTTGGACATGACGTGCTCACAGCATTCGAAGACGGTCGCGCAAACAAACGCATTTCTGATGAAGCGGTTCTGAATCGCGCACGAAGACTATCTCGAATTCTCTTGACGAATAATCGGGTGGATTTCAGACGCTTGCACACCGCCGGGCACGATCATGCGGGCATCGTTTTGTGTACCGTTGATACGAATTTCCGTCGACAGGCTTCCCGCATACACGCAGGCTGCGAATCCATTTCCGAGTGGGATCAACGGATGATCAATGTTTATCGACCCGACTAGCCTCCAAACCGAACGCGGTAGTTAAGCCTACTGGAGCCGATGATACTGCACCTTTCAGGTGTGGGAAAGTAGGAAGCCGCCGGATCTATTTCAAAAAAGCCCGCTCAACCGAGTGGGCTTTTTCGTGCCCATTTGCAATTGGAACGCGGAAGATGGATAATTAGTATTGAAAATGAGTTTCAATAAGAATGTTTATCCGGGAGTTTTGAGTATGTTTAGGTTTTCAGTCGTATATGCGGTTTTGAGCGTGTCATTGCTGGTCGTGAGCGGGGCTGGTCAGCACGTGCATAGCCATGATGCGATGGCAGATGTGAATAAGTCGATTGCGGGATCATCGACTGGGATCCTTTTGCTTGCGCATGGTGGAAAGCAGAACTGGAACGAAGAGGTGAAGCGGATCGCGGCGTCAGTGGAGCAAAAGTATCCTACAGAGGTCGCTTTTGGCATGGCGAGTAAGCAGAGCATCCAGACGGCAGCGGACAGGCTGGTTGCGCGGGGCGTGAAAGAGATCGTCGCCGTGCCGCTGTTCATTTCGTCGCATAGCTCGGTCATTACATCGACGGAGTACCTGCTTGGGCTCAGAGAAGAGGCTCCGCCTGAGGTCGCCGTTTTTGCGAAGATGAGCCACGATCATGGCGCGGATGCATCTCACGCTTTGATGGATAAGTCGTTCGATCCTACCTCGCCGGTGACGAGTGCGGTACCCATCCGCATGGTGCCGGCGCTTGGCAGACACGGCCTGGTTGCTGATATTCTCTCCGCACGGGCGGCGTCGATCAGCAAGAAGCCCAAGAACGAAGTTGTCGTGATCGTTGCTCACGGGCCTGTCTCAGACGCCGAGAATGATAAGTGGCTCGCGGACATGGGTGCGCTCGCTGATGCCATTCGGCGGACGAGCCAGTTCAAGCAGATCGATTATCTTACCGTTCGTGATGACGCGCCTGAGCCTGTGCGTGCAAGGGCTACAGCCGATCTTCGGGCCGTTGTCGAGCGAGCATCAAAACGTGGTAATCGCGTCCTCCTCGTTCCGCTGCTGCTCTCATACGGCGGGATCGAGGAAGGAGTCAAGAAGCGGCTGGAAGGCCTCGATTTCGTGATGCCGGCCCAGGGCCTGTTGCCGGACGAGCGCCTCTCGCAATGGGTACTTGAGAGCGCAAAGCGCAAGTAATACTCAGAAAGGCAGGGACCCTCTATCGGTTCAGTTCGCCGGCTCTCCGTTCGTCATCCTGCGCCAGTGCAAGTTTTCTCTGCACCCTGTATGCAGCAGCGCGGTTGCGGTAGGTTTCAGCGTTCGCAGGGTCGATCTCAATCGAGGCCGAGTAGTCGGCGATAGCACCCTGTGCATCCTTGAGCTCAAATTTTGCCTTGCCTCGGTTATTGTAAGCTCTTGCGTGTTTGGGATTTAGCTCTATGACCTTCGTGAGGTCGGCAACGGCCCCGTTGAGGTCGCCGGAGGCATGGCGGGCGGTCGCTCGGTTGTAATAGGCTGAGGCGTTGGACGGCTCCCGCTCGATCGCCTTGTTGTAGTCGGCGATCGCTCCGTCGTAATTTTGCTGGCGAAAGCGGACAATGCCGCGATTGATCCACGGAGCGGCTTTCCCGGGATCGATCGAGATGGCCTTGTTAAAGTCCGCAAGGGCACCTGTCAGGTCGCCATTCTTCTTTTTTAGATTACCGCGATTGCTGTAAGCATCGTCATCGTTCGGGTTGATCTCGATCGCCTTTGTGTAATCTTCGATAGCTCCCCGGATGTCGCCTTCTTTCTGCCGGTCGATCGCACGGTTGAAATAGTCGTCGGCGGTCGTCTGGCCAGAGGCAACTGTAGCCACCAGCGTGATGCATACAAGAAGAAGGCCTGCGGTTCTAAGCACGGTACGGTTTTCCATTGACCAATAAAACGTCGATTCGAAGGTAGATTTCGCGAAACGAAACCTTTTTAGCCATTGCGCTGTATAATTGAGAAAAAATCCGTGGGCCATCCCTGCTTGAAGACACAATGAAAATAATCCGAACACTCGCCGCCGTTATTACGGCATCGCTCTTTTTCTCAATAGTCGCTCCTGTCGCGCTTGTTGCACAGGATGCTAAGACGGCCGAGGTCTATGCCGCCATACGAAAGGAAGGTATGGAGAATTCGAAGATAATGAACACGATGCATTATCTTACTGACGTCTATGGGCCGCGCCTTACGGGCAGTCCGAATCATGTGAATGCGGCGAAATGGGCCGCCCGCGAGATGCTCTCGTGGGGTTTCGATAAGGCTGAACTTGAGCCATGGGAATTCGGCCATCCCGGCTGGGTCAACGAGCGAGCGGTTGGCCTAATGCAGAAGCCGGTTCAGGACACATTGACGTTTGAAGTTTTGGCGTGGACGCCCTCAACAAAAGGAGTCGTCGTTGCCGAGGCTGTGAACCTTGTTGTTCCGCAGTTTCCGGCGGCAGAGGACCCAAAGGTGATGCAGAATCCGACGAGTGACGAGCTGACGGCGTACCTTGATTCAATGAAAGGTGCGGTCGCGGGAAAGGTCGTATTCGTTGGCAAACCCGCGGTCATTCCCGTGACGATCGACCCGCCGTCGAAGCGGATCGCCGACGATGTCGCAAAATGCAGAATGGATCCGACAAAGACGCCGCAGGATTGTGGTGGTGCGTTCTTCGGCCCTCCCGGTGGACCCACGCGTGTAGCACCTAGACCGAATGCCTTGTCAGGTCGTGAGATCGATGCCGCGCTGGACTCATTCCTGATCGAGAACGGAGCGTCCCTGCGAGTGAACGATGCCGGACGCGAACACGGCCAGATACGGGCGTTCAATAACCGGACGTTCGACATCACGAAAGCCCCGCCGACCGTGGTGATGCGTAACGAGGATTTCGGTCGCGTTACGCGGCTGCTGGCGACTAAACAGACTGTCCGGCTGGAGTTTGATATCAGGAATCGGCTCGTGCCTGATGGCGTAACCAGTTACAACACGATCGGTGAGATCGCGGGCACGGACAAGAAGGATGAGGTCATCATGCTAGGCGGCCATCTTGATTCGTGGCATTCGGCGACCGGAGCGACGGACAATGCAATCGGCTCAGCTATCATGCTTGAGGCCGCACGCATCCTTAAGGCCATTGGCGTAAAGCCGAGGCGAACCGTTCGGGTTGCTCTCTGGGGTGGTGAGGAGCAGGGCTTGCTTGGCTCGCAGGCATACGTCAAGCGGCATTTCGGCTCAGCTGAAGCGCCGGGTCCGGATTACGGCAAATTCGGCGGCTACTTTAATATCGACAGCGGCACGGGACGGGCCCGCGGCATGACGGTTTTTGGCCCACCAGAGGCCGCGACGATCTTGCGTGATGCATTGAACGGATTTGAGGAGTATGGATTTTTTGGCGTTGTCTCGACAAAGAATCGCGGCCTCGGCGGGACAGATCATACATCGTTCAATAATGGCGGATTGCCGGGTATCGGCGTGATGCAGGACCCGATAGAGTATGGTTCGCACACGTGGCATACAAATCTCGATACCTACGAGCGGATCATCGAGGACGACGTTAAGAAATCAGCGGTCATCGTCGCGAGCGCCGTTTACACACTGGCGATGCGGGACGAACTGCTGCCGAGATTCAAGGCGGGCGAGATGCCGTCGGTGCCGGGCGCAGACGGCCTGCCACGGCCTTCGCCGAGCCCCGCCACAAGCCCTACGTCGCGCCCATAGGCGGCGGACCTGGAGCATCAAGTGAATCTGAATCGGAAGGCGGCTAGCTCGCCGAGGGGCAGATATCGGCCAATACGCATAGGCCGCACTTTGGCCGGCGGGCGATGCAGACCTTTCGACCGTGGCTGATCATCCAGTGTGGGAACAGGATCCAGACTTTTTTTGGCAGGAGTTCCTTTAGGTCATTCTCGATCCTTTCCGGCGTCTTGTTAGGCGTTAGCTCCAATAGCTGGGAAAGTCGAGCAACATGAGTGTCAACTACAACTCCGGAAGTGATCCCAAACGCGTTTCCCAACACGACATTAGCGGTCTTTCTGGCAACGCCGGCGAGGGTTAGCAGGTCTTCCATCGTCTGCGGCACCTTGCCCCCATACACTTCGATGATCCGTCGGCACGCCGCCCTGATGTTCTTTGCCTTATTTCGGAAAAAGCCCGTTGAGTGTATGTCGCGTTCGAGTTCGGTCTGTGGGACCGTTAGATAGTCGGCCGGACCTTGGTACTTGCGAAATAGATCGGCCGTTACGATATTCACACGGGCATCGGTGCATTGGGCGGATAGGATGGTCGCGATGAGCAGTTCAAATGGCGAACCGTGATCCAGTGCACAATGTGCGTCCGGATACTCCCTTCGTAACCGGCGTACCACCTCTGTGGCTTGTTTCTTTCTGTCGAGGGCCATTGTTCAATCGGTGGAGTACATTGTAAATTGTAGATTGTACTTCTTTTTGCGGCCTGCATGAACGTCCCTTTACTTGACCTGAGCGAGCAGAATGCTGCCTTGCGGCCTGAGATCGAGGCCGCGCTTGCCCGCGTTCTCGATACGAACGGGTTTATTCTCGGTCCGGAGGTTGCCGCACTCGAGGACGAATTGGCGACTTACTGTGGCGTGAAGCACGCGATCGGTTGCGCTTCCGGGAGCGATGCGATCCTCTTGGCGTTGATGGCCCTCGATGTCGGACCTGGTGATGAGGTCATTACGACACCGTATAGCTTTTTTGCGACAGTCAGCTCGGTAACCAGGCTTGGAGCGACGCCGGTCTTTGTCGATATCGAAGCCGACACATATAACATTGATATTTCACAGCTTGAAGCGAAGATCTCGCCACGCACCAAGGCGATCGAGCCCGTTCATCTCTATGGCCAGTGCGCAGATATGGAGGCTCTTGTCGGGATCGCAGCCGGGTACGAGGTAGCGATCGTTGAAGACGCGGCACAGGCGATCGGGGCTGAGGAGGGCGGACGCCGTGCGGGATCATTTGGCGACATCGGGTGCTTCAGTTTTTATCCGTCGAAGAACCTTGGTGGAATGGGTGATGGAGGTTTTCTGACGACGGACGATGATCGGTTGGCTGCTAAGCTGCGAGCTCTTCGCGTCCATGGAGCGGAGGAGAAGTATTATCACAAGTACGTGGGACTCAATTCGCGCCTCGATGGCTTTCAGGGCGCAGTCCTGCGGGTGAAGTTGCCCCATCTCGACGCGTGGTCCGCGAGGAGACGTGAGAATGCAGAGGCCTACAAAAGGCACTTTACAGACCTAGGCTTGGCGGAGCAAGTTATTCTTCCGTATGAGCGGCCGAATTCAAGGCATATCTATAACCAGTTTGTAATCCGCGTTCCCGGAGATCGCGACAGTCTACGCGAGCATTTGACCGTAAGGGGTATCGGTACCGACGTCTATTATCCGGTCCCGCTTCACCTTCAGGCGTGTTTCGCCTATCTCGGCTATCGTGCAGGTGATCTGCCCGAGGCAGAAAGGGCGGCAAATGAGACGTTAGCTCTGCCCATCTTCCCGGAATTGAGAGAAAAGATGATCTCTCACGTCGCTACCAGCATTGCTGAGTTTTTTTTGCATGATCAGTGATCTCACACTACGACGGATCGGAAATCGTGCCCGAATCCTTGTAGCGATCGGCACGTTACTCGCCGGTTTCGTAGCGATCGTTGGTATGGCGATGCAGTTAGGTAACACCATCGCGCTCATGACCGACCCGAATGATCCGACTGCACGTGCTGCCGCGGACGCTGCGATTTCCCTCTCGCCGTCAGATCCGATCGCTTATTGGCTTAAGAGCGCGGCGACAGGTTCGATCGTCGGTCTGGAGGAGGCGGTGCGCCGGGCACCGTTTGATTATCGGTGGCGAATAGAACTCGGCCGGGCATTGGAGAACGATGAGCAATACCAGGCTGCGGAATTGCAGTTTCGACAGGCCGTCGAACTTGCTCCGACATATGCGTTTGTCCACTGGAGCTTTGCGAACTTCCTGCTTCGTCGAGATCGACCCGACGAGGCCATGGCCGAACTCAATCTTGCTGCTAATGGAGATGATTCGTATCGAGATCAGGCATTTTCTCTTGTGTGGGAATACTTCGGTCGCGATATCGGCCGGCTTGAGGAGTTTGCAGGTACGGATCCGGAGGCCCGATCCCGACTTGCGTACTTTTTTGCCGCCCGCGGCCATGCCGCTGAGGCGCTCAAGAACTGGGAGACGCTCAGTGAGTCCGAAAAGGCCGCGAATCCGGACATTCTTAAGGCAATGGCCCAAGGCCTATATCTACAGCGGCATTTTAGGGAGGCGCTTGCCTTTGCCCGGCAAGCCGGACTCGATCCGGACGCTCAGTTTGAGACGGTCACAGATGGCTCGTTTGAAAAAGGGCTCAGCAGCGGTGGCGAATCGCGGTTTGGCTGGCAAGTTGTCAGAGGCGATCCTAAGGTCGAGGTCAGCGGTGACGGCAAGGTTAAACGGGACGGAAATCGCAGTATGCGTATTACGTTTAGGAATAGTGTGAAGCCCGACTTCTATAACCTGACTCAGACTGTTGCCGTTGACTCCGGTGCGCGGTATCGGCTCAGTTTCTGGGTTAGGACCGAGAATCTGAGGAGTGCCGGAATGCCCCTCGTTGCGGTCGTTAGTGCAAATGACAATAAGCCCGTCGTGGCCTCGGAGCCGTTTGGCAGCGGAACGGCCGATTGGCGGGAAGTGATCCTGGACTTCACGGTCCCGGGCGACTGCTCGGGCATCAATATTCGGACGCTCCGACCCGGCTGCGGTGAGGAATGCCCTATCGCCGGCACTCTCTGGTACGACGATTTTCGGCTTGAACGCAACTAGAACACTCTGTTCTCATGCACACACGCCTTAGCACGCTGAGTTTTATTCTGATCTTTATCCTGGTGGTCTATGCGACCCTCGCCTATGGGGCTGTCCATCAGCCGGTACTCGTCTTGAGCTACGCCATGATCCTATTGCTTGCGGGCTTTTGGGGATGGGATTCGATCTCGAAGGGGCAACTCCGCTACAGCCGAAGTCTGCTTCAGGCACCGCTACTGCTACTTGCGGTTTACGGCCTTTTTCAGACCGTCCCGTTTGGTTATCTTCCGGCCGAGGCGGGTATCGGGCAGATTGGCCGAACTATCTCGCTGGAACCTAATTCCACGCTCGTCGCAGCACTGCATATGCTGCTGTTGTGCATCTTTCTGGGAGCATGCCTGGCTTACCTCGATACGGCTGCCCGGCTGCGGCGGATTGTACACGTGCTGACAATATTCGGTTTTGTTTACGCGTTTTACGCCATCCTGCAATCAGTATTGAGCCCTGATAAGATCTACGGGTTGTATGATCCTGCGGCTGCAGTTCCGTTTGGTTCCTTTGTGAATCGGCATAATTTTGCCGCGATGATTGAGATGCTCATTAGCATTCCGCTCGGGCTCCTGTTCGTTGGTGCGGTAATGCCGGACAAGCGGCTGCTCTACGTTGTTGCGGTGCTCCTGATGGGGTCCGCCCTCTTGCTCAGCGGGTCGCGCGGTGGGCTGGTCGCGCTTGGGCTCCAGTTGATCTTCGTGGTGCTTATTTCATCCCGCGCAAGCGCGCACCGAAGGACCGGACTAAAGGTCGCATTGTCACTCCTGCTTGTCCTCGGCGTCATTGCCGGGGCAATATTTACGGGTGGGGATACTTCGCTCACGCGGTTTGCCGACTCGGCGGTTCGCCAGAATATTTCCTCAGACCGCTTCGAGATATGGTCGATCACGCTAAAAGTGATCGGTGACAACTTGCCATTCGGAACGGGGCTGGGCGCCTACGCGACCGCGTTCACCAAATTTGATACGGCGGCGGGCCTGGCCCGCGTTGAACAAGCCCACAATGATTATCTGCAGATCGTTTCGGACTCGGGACTTGTCGGGTTGGTGCTTGGTGGCCTGTTCCTCTTCTTGCTTGTTCGCGAGGGGCTGCGGCATACCGTGACAACGAATACCTTTCGGCGCGGGATCGCTGTCGGCGCATTCACAGCCTGCTTCGGAGTATTGGTCCATAGCATGTTCGATTTCGTTCTGCATGTTACGGCTGTCTCGCTGATGTTCTTGCTAATGATGGCCGTTCTCGTCGCTTCGGGACGCTCGTTTGACGATGATATTGTGGCTTTTGACGAACGCCACCCGCGACGGCGGCGGCGAAAAGCCAGCGTGACACCGATACGAGAGAATTCAACCGTTGTGTGATCCGGCCGCCTGTGACGTGGCGGGCCTCACAAATATCGGGCGCACCAGCCACCAGATGACCCCATGCGACGTGTAGGCGACCGCCAACACAAGCAAGACGTACTGCGAATAGAACCAGATCGCCATGCCGACGGCCGCGAGTGCGAGGACGAGGAAGAACCCTTTTCGTCCACCGCCCGCCGCTTTCATGCTTGTATAGCGGATCGTAGATACCATTAAGATCGCGAGGACGGCGACCAATGCAAGCAGAGCGTAGGCGTAGAACTGGGCTGCAGCTTCGCCCTTGGCAGTTAGCGGTGCGGGCGAGAAGTGAACGATAGCCGCAAGCAGGCCGCCGGCCGGCGGTATGGGCAATCCGACAAAGGCCTTTTTATCGAGTTTTGGAGCGCCTTCGATGAGCACATGCGGGCGGGAGGCCTGAAGGTTGAACCGCGCCAGGCGAAACGCACCGCACATGAGGAACATGAACAGAAGAAATATGCCGAGTCCGTAGCCGGGGCTATTTTCGGCAAACGTCGGTGCGACGGCCCAGCTATATATCAATGCGGTCGGAGCGATGCCGAATGTCAGAACATCGGCGAGCGAATCGAACTGCACGCCGATCTCGGTCGCGGTCCGCGTCGCACGAGCGATGCGGCCGTCCATGGTGTCAAAAAGGATCGCGAGCCCGATAGCGACCGCGGCATAATTGAAATAGCCGGTGGCTACGCCGATGTTACTTCCGATCGCCTGAAAGCCGCGGATCGACCACAGGACCGCGAAGAATCCCATCGCGACGTTCGCTGCGGTGAACAGCGTTGGTATAACGTAGAGGCCCTTCTTAAGTCCTCGGTGTGGAGGTTTTGTCTCGTCGTCCGCCATCAATTGTCGCCTATGCGGCCGTGCCGTGCGATCACGGTCTCGCCGCCTCTCACGCGGTCTCCGACGCTGACCGCCAACTCAACAGCGGCAGGCATCAGCACGTCAGTTCGAGAACTGAACTTGATGAGGCCGAATTTTTCACCGCGAATGAGATTATCGCCTGTTCGCGGCCAGCAGACAATGCGGCGGGCGAGAATTCCGGCGATCTGCGTGCAGGTAACGGTCAGGCCGTCGCCCTCGATAACCAGCGAATTTCGCTCGTTCAGAAGGCTCGCTTCGTTGTTGGTCGCGGGCATTTTCCGTCCGGCCGTGTAGTTGATCTCGCGGATCGTGCCGCCGATCGGAGCGCGGTTGATGTGCACGTCGAGCGGTGAGAGAAAAACGCTCACCACCTTTCCGCTTTCACTCTCGTCGATCCGAGTCACGCGGCCGTCCGCCGCGGCGACAATCAGCCCCTCGCCCGTGGGAGTTGTCCTTGTCGGGTCGCGAAAGAAGAAAGCCATGAATGCCGCCAGCAGCAGGAATCCAAGGGCCACCGGCCACCAGCCGAACAGGCTCAACCCGACGGCGATCGCCAGCGGGATCAATACGAATGGTATCCCTTCTCGAACCATACGATAAGAAGTCAGAAGTCAGAAGTCAGAATACAGAAGTCAGAAGTGCGACGCCACCACACCAACGCTCTTCTACTGACTTCTGACTTATGAATTCTGACTTCTCGCGGCAAAAAACGCCCGGCACCTTTCGACGCCGGGCATAGAGGAGGATCGTATGAAGAGACTTTAACTACGCACGGGATTGTCCTTTGCAAAGCTGTAGGCGCACCAGGCGGCGATCAGATGGACCACCCAGCCCAGCATTCCAGCCGAGCCGATCCAGGAGAAACCGGTAACGACCAGCCAAATAATTCCGATAAGTATTCGTCCGTTATAAAGCTGCCCGAGCCCGGGGATCAGTAAACTCAATATGCCAGCCAGTAAAGGTTCACGCATGATTGCCAAAGTGCCTCCGAGATGATTTACGACGCGGCAGACGATTTGTTTCCGAAATCGCGTTATCTGCCTTATCTGTTAATCTGCGGCTAATGTGTGTAAGGCACACGCGGGCAGGGATGCCCGCGCTCCGATGTGCCGACTCAATTCCGAACCGGGAGCGGTAGCGACCGGGTTCTTTGTGCTCACGCTGTCGAACCGTGAAAGAATCCGGTCGCTACCGCTCCCGGTTCTGAATTGATGCTGACCACTATCGCGGGCGTCGATAAGGAAGGTAGGAATTGATCTTTCTTGATCCGTGTGATCCGCGGCGAAAGTTTTTATTGGATGATCGCATGGAGGAACTGTTGGCTGGCGAAGAAGAGGGCGACGCCGGCGAAGACGAATATTGAGACAAGTGGGCTCTTGCCGCCGTGGTGGTTGACCTCGGGGATGAGGTCGCTGGCGGCGACGTAGAGCGTGACGCCGCCGGCGATGGGCAGGGCATAGGCTACGGTGAAGCCGAGATTCGATCCCAAAAAGTAAAAGAACATCACACCGAGAAATGTCGCAAGGCCGATGAGTGCGGTCGCGGTGAGCACTTGTCGTGTGCTTTTGCCTGCGGCGAGGACCATTGAGCCGATGGTGAAGCCCTCGGGAAATTTGTGGAGAAAGACCGCGATAAAGACCAGCAGGCCGGCTTTTAGGTCAATGTTCGACGCCGCAGCGATCGAGACGCCGTCAAAGAATGTGTGAACGAGCAACCCCGCAACGGCGGTGTAGGCCGAGCGAGCGGGGATCATCTCGTGACGGTGGCTCGCGTCGTCACAGTGCATCTCTTCGCCGAGATGAATGTGTGGAGCGACGGTGTGCTCGAAGAATTGGGTCAGCAGATAGCCGCCCATAAAGAGCAGCATCGGCATGTAAAGCGCATCGTGGCCGGTTGTCCCCGGCTTTTGCCAGAGTTCGATCGTTCGGGGCAGGATCTCGAATATCGTGACCGCAAGCATAAATCCTGCACCGACGGCGAGCAGATATTTGAGATATTTGCGGTAATTTCGCTGAAGCTGCGAAGGGAATAGGATCGCGCCGCCGAGGATATTTGCGGCACCGGCACACAGGCCGAAGATGATGAGACGGAAGAGAAGAGGATCCATTGAACGGTGGCCAGTGGCCAGATGAAAGAGTAGCCTACGCGGCGAGGAAGGGCAAAAGCGACATCTTTTGCAGGAACGTTCGTTGAAAATACTTAAGCGTATGATTAACAAAAAAAATGTGACAATTTTCTTGACACGTGCGCTCGGTGGGTCTAGAATGCCTATTGTATTAGGTCACAGTCCATAGTATTTGGGCGAAACACACGAATTCTAAAAGAAGCGCTTAAGCGAATTAAACGCCCGTGAATCGGGCGCGGGGAATGTTTGTCGAAAAGATCTCTCGCAGTATGCGACGCGGTGAACATGAATTCGAACACGTTCCCGTCCTATTGGAAGAGTCGCTTGGGCTGCTGGAAGTTGAAAATCCGGGCCTTTTTGTCGACGCGACGCTGGGTTTAGGCGGCCACAGTGAAGCGATCCTGGCTGCAAACGCTGACAATCGGCTGATCGGAATAGATCAGGACCGAGATGCCCTTAAGGCCGCAGGCGAGCGGCTGGAACGGTTCGGAAGCCGCGTGCGGCTGGTGCACTCGAATTATTCGGCTGTCGCCGATGTCATTGACAACTCGAATTGGGGAAGTCCCGACGGTATTTTGGCTGACCTTGGCGTATCCTCGCTGCAGTTTGACTCGGCGGAGCGCGGTTTCAGCCTAAGGCACGACGCCGAGCTTGATATGCGGATGGACGCCGCCGCGGACAGGCCGACCGCCGCTGAACTGCTAGCGACGCTGGACGAGGCCGAGATCGCGGACATTATTTATCGCTACGGCGAAGAGCGTGCCTCGCGAAAGATCGCCCGCTGGATCGTCAACCGGCGAAACGAAGGCCGGCCCGTGACGACGACGCTTGATCTGGCCGATCTGGTCAAAAGGGCCGTCCGGCAAGGCCCAAATGAGCGAACGCATCCAGCGACGCGGACGTTTCAGGCACTGCGAATAGCGGTAAACAACGAGTTTGACAACCTTGAGCGATTTTTGGATGGGGCCGTCGATGTGCTCGCCGACGGAGGCCGACTGGTGGTGATCACGTTCCATTCGCTTGAGGACAGGATCGTGAAGCAGGCATTCCAACGCCTGTCGGGCAAATGTTCGTGTCCGCCCAGAATGCCCGTGTGCCACTGTGGGGCGGCAAAAAAAGTTGAGATCCTGACGCGAAAGCCGGTTCTGCCCGGCGAGCAGGAGATGCTCAGGAATTCGCGTTCGCGCAGTGCAAAGTTACGAGCTGCATTAAAAAGGAAGTAGCTGAAGGTGACTTGTATTCCAAACCTTGGAGGGAAATGATGAAAAAGAAACGGACGGGCCGGGCAACGCAGCAGGCGAACGGGAAGAGGCGAATCAGGACGTATCTATTGATGCTCGTTTGCGGCGCGGTGCTGGTTTCGGGTTTCTTTTTTGCCGCGAGGCAGCATTTCTCGTCGATGGATCTGGGCATGAAGAACTCGAAGCTGCGGAGGCAGATCGATGAGCTGCAGGCCGAGAAGAGGCGCCTGCTGCTGGCCAAGGAGACGTCGCTTTCACCCGCCGAACTAAAGAAGGCCGCTAAGAAGGCCGGAGTTGGTGAGCCGATCGAGACTGCGCCGCCCGAGGTGTCGCAGATCACGGCAACCGGCAAGGAGAAGGCGGAGCAGTCTGTGAAAGATGCACCGACAGCGGCCTCCCTGGTAGTCAAGACAGCCATGACCTCGCCTACTGCAGCGTCAGTTGCGGCGGTCGCAAAGATCGACAAACCTCAGCCTAGATCGCCTGCAAAACGGACATTGGCAACGGAGTAGATCATGCGACGCCCAAGACAAGCAAGGAAGAAAAACTGGAGACAGATCGCGTTCACACGATTCATGTTCGTAGTCGCGTTCTTTGCGCTCTGGATCGCGGGCATTAGTGCTCGGCTGGTGCATCTGCAGATCACGCAACACGCGTGGCTAAAGGAACGCGCCGTTGACCTGCGGCAGGACGTCAAGCAGGCCCGAACGCTCCGCGGCTCGATATTTGACCGCAACGAGCGCACGCTTGCGATGAGCTTGCCCGTCAAGACTCTCTACGTCGACCCGACGGAGGTTGACGATGTTGCGGCGGCGGCACGCGACATCGCAAAAGTCTTGAAGGTCGACTCTCAGGCCCTTTCCGTACAGCTAAGGCAAGCCAAGGACGATAAGAAGCGGTTTGTGCCGATCGCGCGAAAGCTCGATCCTGAGACTGTGCAGAAATACAACAAGGCCTTTGATATTGCGAGCGTAAAAAAAGCCGACCTTCCCAATTTCACAGGACTTCACTGGCGTGATGATCAGAAGCGGAGCTATCCGTATAAGACGCTCGCGGCACACGTCGTGGGGTTTGCGAATGCCGCCGACGATGGCAAGGCCGGTATTGAACTCTCGCAGGACGACGTTCTGCATGGTGCGGTCATAAGGAAGCTGCAGGAGCGCGACCGTCTGGGCCGCGTTTTTGACGAGACCGTTTTTGAGCGTGATCGACCGAGCGATATCGTGTTGACGATCGACACGACGATACAGTACCTGACTGAGCAGGCATTGGAGCGTGGTGTCGTCTCGGCGGACGCGCGATCAGGCATGGCGATCGTGATGCGGCCGAAAACAGGCGAGATATTGGCGCTTGCTAACTATCCGACCTTCGACCCGAATACCATAACCGAATCGGCGGCCGAACACATCGGAAACAAGGCCATACAATCAGTGTATTCGCCGGGATCGGTCTTCAAACTGGTGACCTACGGAGCGGCCCTCGAGAAGAAGATGATATCGCCCGAGGGCACGATCAGCGCCGGCAACGGGACGATCACGGTGGCCGGGCATACATTTACCGATTCTCATGCGGTCGGGACCGTCAGCTACGCCGAAGCCATGGCGCATTCCAGCAATGTGTGTGCGATCAAGACCGGGCTCGGCGTCGGGCGTGATGATTTCTTTGCGATGGTCCAGCGCATGGGCTTTGGGGCAAAGACGGGCATCGAACTGCCGGCAGAGGTCTCAGGCATCGTACGGCCGCCGGAAAAGTGGAACGGCGACTCGCTTGCCTCGATGTCGATCGGATACGAGATCGGGGTGACCGCATTGCAAATGCTGACGGCTTTTGCGACGATAGCGAATGACGGAATCAGGATCCAACCCCACATAATTAAAGAGATTCGACACTCGGATGAACAGCCGAAGACCGTTACCGAACCCGCCAGAACGGAGGTGGTTTCGGCCGACGCCGCGCGGGGGCTTAAGACGATGCTGCGGCAGGTCGTGATGAGCGGAACCGGCAGGCGCGCGGCGTTGAATGGCTACACCGCCGCCGGGAAGACAGGCACGGCGTGGAAGTTCAATGCCACGACGAAATCCGTGGACTCGAGTAAGTATATCTCGTCGTTTATCGGCATGGCCCCGGCTGAGGACCCCGAGATCGTAGTGGCCGTCGTGATGGACGAGCCCAAGGCGGGGGCACGAGACGGCGGAATGGTGTCGGCGCCGGTATTTCGTGAGGTCGCTCAGGGCATCATGCACCAGTTGAATGTGCCTACGACGATGCCGGTCAAGCCGGAGCCGCCCGTCGAGGCGAAGCCGAACAACAAGCCCGTCGCAGAGGCACCGGCGAAGGAAGCCGGTGCGAAAGATAGGGGCAAGCCGGCGACAAAGCCGGCCGAAAAAGGCAAGAAGGACAGGCGCCCGGCGAGCGATAAGAGATTGAATGTTCCGGGCAAGCTGACCGCGCTGCTGCCGCGCGGACGAGAACCAGTATTCTTATATCGGAGTTACGTCAACAAACTTGAGACTTGAGACCGCAATCGAATTGATGAGAGGAGCCGCGACGGAGATCGATCCCGCTTTGCTGACACGCGAAGTGGGGTCTTTTGCGATTGATTCGCGTGAGGTTGTGCAGGGCGGCGTCTTTTTTGCGCTCTCACAGCCCGAATATCGTGACAATTGCTTCAACGGCGAGTTTGAAGATTCGACGCGATACGTCGCGGCAGCTTTTAAGAATGGGGCCTCAGCGTGTGTCGTGCGCGGCGATCGGTTTGAGGAACACAGGGCGGAGCTTGAGACGTTTCGCGACCGCCTGATCTTTGTTGACGATGCCATCGCGGCGCTTCAGCGGCTCGCGCATGGCGTCTATGTGGAATGGAACCGGCCCGTTGTTGCAATTACAGGGAGCGCCGGCAAGACGACCGCGAAAGAGTTGACGGCACACGTGTTGGCCTCCTCGGGCAAGCGGGTGCTCAAGAACATCAAGAACTACAATAACGGGCTTGGATTACCGCTTACCGTGCTAAATTTGGCCGACGACAGCAGCTACGACCTGGCCGTGCTGGAGATGGGAATGTCGACGCCCATGAATGAGATCGCCCGGTTGTGCAGGATCACGCCGCCAGATGTCGCGGTCGTGCTCAACGTCTTGCCTGTTCACGTAGAACACCTCGGATCGATCGAGAATGTTGCCCGAGCGAAAGCGGAGATCGTCGAGGGAATGAGGGCAGGCGGAACCGCCGTATTGAATGCCGATGATGATCGTGTTGCGGCGATGCGCAGTTTGAGTAGAGGGCGGACGATAACTTTCGGTTTTTCCGATGGTGCGGATATTCGAGCCGGCAACGTTCGTTTCGACCGCTTCGGAGAGACGCGTTTTGCCCTTACTGCCGGCGGCGAGAGGGCTGATGTCGAGTTTCGCCTTAACGGCACACATAATATCCTCAATGCATTGGCAGCGGCGGCCGTGGCCGTTAGTTTTGATATGCCGGTCGCCGAGATCGCAAACGCCCTGAGCTCGGTCGAGCCGCCGCCACAGCGCGGTGAAGTGGTGCATTTTGCGGACGGTTTTACGGTGATCAATGATTCGTATAATTCGAATCCGTCCGCGTTGCTCTCGATGATCGATACGCTTGTCAGCGGCAGCCCCACAGCCGAGCGACGGATCGTTGTCGCCGGTGAGATGCTTGAATTGGGTGAGAACTCTGCCGCCATCCACCGGGAAACGGGCGAAAAGATCGCCGCAGCGGACATTGATCTGCTGATCGGCATTCGCGGCTTGGCCGCAGATATTGTTGATGGGGCGAGAGATGCAGGCCTGTCAGGCGTTGAATTTGCAGAGGATTCTGATGCGGCCGGTGAGCGTTTGGCCGAGATCATACGTCAGGGCGATGTGGTCCTCGTAAAAGGTTCACGCGGCGTTCGGACGGAAAAGGTGATCGAGAGGTTGTTGGAGAAATTCAAAATGGAGGACGGCGGCACGGCCTGAACATCTGATGCTCTACTACTTCCTTTACCAGTTTCTCTTTCAGGGCTATGGCCGCAACAGCGAGTCGTACCTGTTCAAGGGCCTGAACGTTATTCAGTACGTCACATTTCGGACGGCATTTGCGGCGGTTACGGCTCTCCTCATCTCGCTGCTGCTGGGCGGCCGCGTTATACGAAAACTGGCCGATATGAAATATGGCCAGGAGATACGTGAGGAAGGCCCCGCCTCGCATCATGAGAAGCGCGGAACGCCGACGATGGGCGGCGTTTTGATAATCGGGGCCGTGCTGATCTCGACAGTGCTGTGGGCGAGGCCGGACAGCCTTTATCTCTGGCTCGCATTGGGGGCGACGACGCTATTCGCAGTTGTCGGATTTGCGGACGATTACATCAAGATCGTCAAGAAACGGAGTCTCGGCCTCACGGGCTGGCAAAAGATCGGTGGGCAGCTTGGGATCGCTCTGGGCGTTTGGGGGCTGTTATGGGCGTTCAGCGAGTATCCGTGGAACCTGAGCATACCGTTTTTCAAGGCCACGGCTGAGGCGAATCCGGCGCTGAGCATAAGCTGGGTCGGCCCGATCATCTATGGCGGCTTCATCATTTTCATCCTGCTTGGGTCGTCAAACGCAGTTAATCTGACGGACGGACTCGACGGGCTGGCGACGAGCGTGACATTTATCGCGATGGCCGCGCTGACCGGGCTGACCTACCTCGCGAGCGACGCCCGCTGGGCCGAACGTCTCGATATTACGCATAATCCGGCCGCTGCGGAGTTGACAGTATTTTGCGGGGCAATGGTTGGGGCAAGCCTGGGCTTTTTATGGTATAACGCGCCGCCCGCTGAGGTCTTTATGGGCGACACCGGCTCGCTGGCCATCGGTGGTGCTCTCGGTACGGTGGCGATATTGACGAAGCAGGAATTTCTGCTCCCGTTCATAGGCGGTGTCTTTGTCCTCGAGGCGGCATCGGTGATGCTGCAGGTTGGCGTCTTCAAGCTGACGAAACGCGGTGGGAATCCGGGCAAGCGCATCTTTAAGATGACGCCGCTGCATCACCATTTCGAGTTCACCGGCTGGAAGGAACCGAAGATCGTGTTTCGATTCGTGATCGTAGCGATACTGTTTGCGCTGCTGAGCCTCTCGACACTAAAGCTCAGATAGGTCCAATAGGTCTCATAAGTCCTATGTGTCCTATTAAACTTGTTGACTATGCAGATCAAGGGCAGAAAAGCGCTCGTACTCGGGGCCGGAAAGTCCGGCATAGAATCGGCGCGCTTTTTGGCCGCTCGTGGAGCTACGGTCGCTCTCCACGACAAGAAGCCTGTCGAGGACTGGCCGGAAGCGGCCCGTGAGATAAAGGCGTCGCACAACGTGGGCTTGATCGGTGGCGACATTCCTTCGTGGCTGCTCGATCAGATCGATCTTGTCGTGATCAGCCCGGGCGTGCCGACAGGTTCGATCCCTGCGCGTTATGTCGATCGCAAAGATGGCGAGGTCATCGGCGAGGTCGAACTGGCCTATCGCTTTATGAAGGGCCGCATCGTTGGTATCACGGGTTCGAACGGAAAAACGACTACAACTGCCCTGATCGCCGAACTTCTGGCGAATGCCGGCGTTCCTGCTCAGGTGGGCGGAAATATCGGCACGCCTCTCGTCAGTATGGCCGAGGCTTCGCGTGAGGATGGCTGGACCGTTGCAGAGCTATCGAGTTTTCAACTGGAGACGATCGTTGACTTTCGGCCGGCGGTCGGCATTTGTCTGAATGTCACGCCGAATCACCTCGACCGTTATGAGGGATTTCAGGATTACGCCGCAGCAAAGCACAGGCTTTTTATGAATCAGACGGATGAGGATGTCGCGATCCTCAACGCGGATGATGAGATCACTGCGAGTTGGGCAGCGGGCCTAAAGGCGAATGTTGTAATGTTCAGCGTTCTCAGGGAACTCGACGAAGGGATGTTCCTTCGGGGTGATGAATTGATCTGCCGTGCGAACGGGATAGAGAAGGTGCTGACGACGCGGGACGAGATATTTCTTCGCGGGCTGCACAATGTCGAGAATGTCCTAGCGGCCATGGCGGCGGGGCTCGCGTGTGGCGCTTCGCCGGAGTCCATGCGGCAGACCGTCGCGGATTTCAAGGGTGTGGCCCACCGGATCGAATTTGTTGCTGAGATCACGGGCGTGAAGTTTTATAACGACTCGAAGGCGACCTCCGTTGATGCGACCAGCAAGGCACTGGAGGCTCTGAGCAGCCCTGACGGGAAAACGATCTTGATACTTGGCGGCCGAGGCAAGAATGCGCCGTATGCACCCTTGATCCCATTGATAGAATCGTCCGTCCGTTCATTGATCCTGATCGGTGAGGATGCCGACAATATCGAGTCGCAGCTTCACGGGCGAGCCATGATCGAACGTGCCGATTCGATGGAAGATGCTGTCAATAAAGGCTTTGCAGCTGCTGAGCGTGGTGATTCCGTGCTGCTGGCTCCGGCGTGTGCGAGCTTTGATATGTTTAAGAGCTTTGAGGAACGTGGTGAAGTATTTAAGGCCGCAGTTGGCCGCCTCGGCGACGCAGGCATGGCGGCGCGCTGAATCCTTCGGGCTGATCGTTCTGTCGATATCGGCCCCGGACACGTGACGATCAAATGACTGACGGAAGACGTCCAGATTGGTTTATGTTTGGCATCGCGGTCGCGCTGGCATTGTTTGGCGCGATGATGGTGTTTAGCGCTTCGGCGATGTTCTCGCTAAAAGAGAGCGAATCGGCGACCCAGTATACCTACTTCTACAAGCAGATCGGCTTTACCGCTACAGGGCTCGCGGCGATGTATCTGGTCAGCCGCCTTGATTATCACATCTTTCAGAAAGCGTGGGTCGTTTTTGGTATTTTGCTGCTGACCGTAGCTCTGCTGGTGGCCGTGTTTGCGTTTCCGGAGATAAATGGAGCTCGTCGGTGGATCCGTTTCTCCGGATTCTCGTTCCAGCCATCGGAGCTTGCGAAGGTCGCCTTGCCGATCTTCCTGGCGTACTGGTTGACGAAAAAGGAAGACGCGGTCGGCAGCGTCTCACAAGCGGTCGTCCCTTGCCTGTTGTGTCTCGGCGTTCTGGGCGGCCTTGTTTTTGCAGAGAAGGACCTCGGGACGACGCTTGTCCTGTGTGCCGTGTTCTCGGCAGTCTATTACGCTGCAGGCGCTCGCCTGGTACATATAGGTGCGGTTGCCGGAGCGATGTTCGTTGGCGGTGCGGCGTCGATCATCTTTGCCCCCTGGCGCGTAGCACGCATGCTGGCGTTCCTGGACCCTTACAAATATGCCGACGACGAAGGCTATCAGGTCGTGCAGTCGCTGTATGCGATAGGTTCGGGCGGGATATTTGGCGAGGGGTTCGCACAAGGGAAGCAAAAGCTCTTTTACCTGCCGTATCCGTACTCTGATTTCATTTTTTCGGTTGTCGGTGAAGAGTTTGGCCTGATCGGCACGCTGGCGGTCGTCCTCGCGTTTGGACTGCTGCTGTGGCGCGGGAGTCGTGCGGCGGTGATGGCTCCGGACCGGTTCGGGATGCTCCTCGGCATCGGGGTGATAACCGGCATCATAATGCAGGCATTGTTCAATATCAGTGTTGTTACATCGGTATTGCCGGCGAAGGGCATTCCGCTGCCTTTCATCTCATATGGCGGATCATCGATCGTCGTTTCATTGATCGGTGTCGGCCTGCTGTTGAGCATATCCAGGTTCGCCGGCGCTCAAGAGCGGACGGCCCGTTATCCGGCGCAACGCCGGGTCAAAGCGAGGGCAGCAGGAGCGTGATGAAAGTATTGATCGCGGCCGGCGGGACCGGCGGACATATCTATCCGGGCATCGCCGTCGCAAATGAGGTGATGCGGCGAGACGAGACGAGCGAGGTGCTCTTCGTCGGCACCGCGCGCGGCCTGGAGAAACGGATCGTTCCGGAGAATGGCTTCCAACTGTCGCTGATAAACAGTGCGGGCCTTAAGAATGTCGGGCTCATGGGCAAGATCAAGGGGCTCTCAGTGCTGCCGCGAAGCTTTTTTGAAGCGCGCCGGATCATTCGACAGTTTCGCCCGCACGTGGTCGTCGGTGCGGGCGGGTATGTTTCTGGGCCTGTGCTGCTAATGGCCGCGATAATGGGCGTGCCGACATTGGTGATGGATTCAAACGCATTGCCCGGCTTTACGAATCGCCAATTGGCGCGGTTCGTGGAGAAGGCGGCATTAACATTTGATGAGGCATTGCCGTTTTTCGGCAGAAAGGGCGTGGTCACGGGCAATCCTGTGCGGCAGGAGTTCTTTGATATACCTGCAAAGGAACCCTCGGATCAGTTCCATGTGTTGATCTTCGGCGGGTCGCAGGGAGCGAGGGCGATCAATAATGCGATGTCTGATGCTTTGCCGCAGCTTGCAGACCTCGGCGGGCGATTGACGATCACACATCAGACCGGGGAACACGATTTTGACGCGGTGCGGGCAGCGTATGCGGAGTCGGCCTTTCCCAATGCTGATGTGCGGGCGTTCATCTCGGATATCTTTGTAGAGTTTGGCAAGGCCGACGTGATCATCTGTCGGGCGGGAGCGACGACCTGTGCCGAGATAGCCGCCGCCGGAAAGGCTGCGATCATGGTGCCGTTTCCTGGGGCGGCAGACGACCATCAACGCAAGAACGCCGAGGCAATGGAGCATGCCGGTGCCGTTCGGATGTTACTGCAAACGGAGTTGACGGCCGATTCGCTTGCAAACGCGCTCCGTGATCTGATCGACTCGCCGGAGCGAGTCAGCAAGATGGCGAACTCCGCAAGAGAGCTCGGGCGGCCGGACGCCGCCGCGGCGACTGTGGACCTGATAGAGGAACTAAAGAGTAATGTTTAGGCACGTAAAGCGAATACATTTTATCGGCATCGGCGGCATCGGAATGAGTGGTATCGCAGAGGTGCTGTGCAATCTGGGCTTTATCGTGACCGGTTCGGACGTCAGGAGAGGTAAGAACACCGAACGCCTCGAAACGCTCTTTAGCATCGGCATCGCCGAGGGCCATAGGGCCGAGAATGTTGGTGCAGCCGAGGTCGTCGTCTATTCGTCGGCCGTCAAGGAAGACAATCCTGAGGTCGTCGAAGCCAAGGAGCGCGGCATCCCTGTGATCCCGCGGGCCGAGATGCTGGCAGAACTGATGACCCTCAGGCCTTACGCCGTTGCGATATCAGGCACCCACGGCAAGACATCAACGACATCGATGATCGCCACCGTGCTCGGACACGCCGGAATCGATCCGACAACCGTCGTCGGCGGCGTGGTCGATACGCTCGGGTCAAACGCCCGTCTCGGCCAGTCCGACTGGTTTGTGACCGAGGCCGACGAAAGCGACAGGTCGTTCCTGATGCTGTATCCGACGATCGCTGTGGTGACGAACATCGAGAAAGAGCACATGGAATCCTACCGGAACATGGAAGATGTTGTTCAGTGCTTCACGGATTTCGTGAACAAGATCCCGTTCTATGGAGCCGCGATCATCTGCCTCGATGACCAAAACGTGCAACGCATTATTCCTAACATCCGGCGTCGTCGTATTACATACGGGCTGAGTGCGCAGGCCGATCTTTCAGCAAAAGATATCAGCTATAACGACACTTTCGGTTCGAGGTTTACGGTTGTCCATCGTGGTGAAGAGCTTGGCGAGATATTGTTGCCGGTGCCGGGCCAACATAATGTTTACAATGCCCTGGCGGCTACGGCGGTCGCGATCGAGCTGGAGGTGCCGTTCAGCAAGATCGCTGAGGCGTTTGCCGGCTTTAAGAATGCGAACCGGCGATTTCAGTTCAAAGGCGAGGCGAGAGGCATCACGGTCGTCGATGATTACGGGCATCATCCGACCGAGATCGTCGCAACGCTCGACGCTGCGAGGAACAGCGCCGCCGGCCGACGGATCGTTGTGGTGTTCCAACCTCATCGGTATTCACGGACGAGTGAACTGATGGATGAGTTTGTTGGTTCGTTCAACAACGCCGATATTTTGTACCTCGTCGACATATATGCTGCCAGCGAGGAGCCTATCGAGGGAATAACGGCCGAAGTCCTGGCGAACAACATCAAGAAATGCGGGCATAAGGGCGTTTCATACATCGGGGCCGTCGAGACGGCGGCTGACAAGGTCGTTCCTTCGCTGAAGCCCGGAGATCTGGTCATTACACTTGGTGCCGGGAGCGTTACGCGGCTGTCGGACGAGATCGTTGAGAAGTTGCAGTAGTAAGTGGCAAAGAAAAAGAGAACCACAAGCAGAACGAAAAATGCCGCCGTCCGCGTCCGCGGTGGCCGAAAACCGTCGTCGTCGCGAAGCTCGGCAGACCGCGGCATCCGCGTGTTCATTCCGTTGGCCCTAAGCGGCGTCTTGCTGCTAAGTATTTGCGTTGTTGCGACTGTCTTTTATGAAACTGCGGCGGGCTCGCCGTTCTTCAAGGTTCGGCGCATCGATATACGCGGCAACGGACGTACTCCGGCCGAAGATATTCGCCGCGTCGTGGCGGCGGATACCGAAAAGACAGGCGTCTGGAACAGCGATCTTGCGGTGATCAGGGCAAAGCTCGAAAAATTTCCGTTCGTGCGGTCTGCCGCCCTTTCGCGCGAGCTTCCGGCCGGGATCCGCGTTGATATCACAGAACGCGTTCCCGCTGCGATCGTTCGGCTTAAGGCCGGCGATCATCTGGTCGATACGGAAGGCACGGTCCTCGCGCCTGCGGCGAGCGAGAAGGATCTGCCGTTCGTGCTCATCGGTTGGGATGAGGCAAAGAGCGAAAAGGCCCAGAACGATAATCTGACGCGACTCAAGCTCTACACGAAAATGGTCGATGAATGGCGGCAGTTTGACCTTGCATCGCGGGTCAAGGCGGTCGATCTCACAAATGTTCGTGAGCCGTCGGCTACGATCGAAGACTCTGGCCGGGCGATCGCGGTCTATGTCGCAAAGGAAAATCTGGGCAAGAGCCTGCGTTCGGCTATCGAGGCCGTTGCCGGCAAAGGATCAAAGGTCAGGTCCGTGGACGCGGCCGGAATATATCCGGTCATTCAGTACATTGAGTTTTAGCTATGTCGAACGAGATACAGGTCGTTGGCCTTGATATTGGTACGAGTCGCGTCCGGTGCGTCGTCGGCGAATCGGCGCCGAGCGGAAAGCTGAATATTGTCGGCATGGGCGAGGCAGAGTCGCGCGGCATGCGTCGAGGCGTTGTCACGTCGACGGAGGCTGTTGCCGACTCGATCAGACGGGCCGTCGCCGAGGCCGAACGCGTAAGCGGCGTCGATATCGCATCGGCAGTCGTTAACCTGTCAGGTGAGCATCTGCGGGGCGAGAACAAGAATGGCGTTGTCGCCGTCGCCGGCCCCGACAAGGAGATCACCGACGAGGACGTCGAGCGTGCGATCGATTCGGCATCGGCTATGCCTTTGACGCCGGGCTGGGAGATCATGGCCCGCGTGCCGCAGGAATTCCTGGTTGACGGGCAGGATGGCATTACCGAGCCTGTGGGAATGACAGGGTCGCGGCTTGAGGCCCTTGTGCACGTGGTGACGAGCCCGGGAGCCGGCCGCCAGAACCTGAAGAAGGCCGTAAGCCGTGCCGGTATCGACGTCGATCAGATGGTGCTGGAGCCGCTGGCAGCGGCCGAGAGCGTATTGACACCGGAAGACAAAGAGTACGGCTGCGCGGTGGTCAATATGGGTTCTGAACTCACGAGCCTTATGATCTTCGGTCGTGGGGCGGTCCAGCATACGGCGATGTTTCCGTTTGGCGGCATGCACTTTACGAAGGACATCGCAACAGGCTTGCGCGTGTCTATTCCTGAGGCGAACAAGATCAAGGAGGACTATGGCTGCGTCGCCTCTTTCCTTCTGAACGAGGACGAGAGGCAGCAGGCGATCGAGATCGTGCCATTCGGGCGAGACGAAACGCGCACCCTTTCAAAGGAGATCCTCTGCGACATCATGCAGCCGCGGGCGGTTGAATTATTGCAGCACGTTGCACGGGAAGTTTCGGGTGCGAAGGGCCAGATCTCAGGTGGCGTCTTTTTGACCGGCGGCGGTTCTGCCGTTCACGGCCTGGCCGAGATCGCCGAGCAAGTGTTTGACGCGCCAACGCGCGTCGGCGTTCTCGAAGGCTCATATTTTGGCGGCCTCGCCGATGAGATAACGGGCCCGGAGTGGGCGGTGGCGGCCGGGTTGGCGCTCGGCGGAATGCGTGTAGAGTTGCGCGACGGAGGCGATCCTCGGTCGTCGGCCCGACGCGTAGCGGACTGGCTCGGGAACTTTCGAGATCGTTTCCGATAAACGTTTCGCACGATTTGAAATCTACCGCAAATCGTTGTATGCTGTTCTCCCGTCAGCACAATATATTGTTAGTTTTGCTTAGCCCACGAGGTCATTTTCAGGCCGGACGTTTTGGTGATCAGTCATGACAAGTTCAATTACTATGGACGACTTGCAGATAAACCCGCGAATAAAGATGTTCATCGACGAGCCTCCGATAACAGGAGCTCGGATCAAGGTCGTGGGCGTCGGTGGCGGCGGCGGTAACGCCGTCAACAGGATGATCGACGCCGGCATCAAGGGTGTGGAGTTCATCGTTGCCAACACAGACGTTCAGGCGCTGAACGCGTCAAAGGCGCCGATCAAGATCCAGCTTGGCAGCAAATCGACGCGCGGCCTCGGGGCCGGTTCTAACCCGGAGACAGGGCGACAGGCCGCTCTCGAGGATCATGAAAAGCTCCTGGACGTGCTTGAGGGCTCGGATATGGTATTTGTCACAGCCGGCCTTGGCGGCGGGACGGGAACGGGCGCGGCACCGGTCGTCGCAAGCCTCGCGATCGAACTTGGGGCATTGACGGTAGCGGTAGTGACGAAACCGTTTACCGTTGAGGGTAAGAAGCGAATGGCGCAGGCCGACCAAGGCATTGCAGACCTTCGGGGTTGCGTCGACACTCTGCTGACGATACCGAATTCTAAACTCCGCGAGGTAGAGGAAAAGATCACCATCATGGAGGCCTTTCGTCGTGCCGATGATGTGCTGCTGCAGGCGGTTCGCGGCATCACGGATCTTATTATCACCCCCGGCATCATCAACCTCGACTTTGCGGATGTTACGACCGTGATGCGTGGCAAGGGTGTCGCTCTGATGGGCATCGGCAAAGGTGAGGGCGAGGACGCGGCGTCAAAGGCGATGCGCGCGGCTCTCGATTACAAATTACTCGAAGAAGCGTCGATAAAGGGAGCAAAGGCCGCCCTTATCAACGTCACCGGCGGCCCCGGAATGGTTTTGGGCGAGGTCGAGGATGCGATCGGAATGATCGAGACCGAAGCTGACGATCACGCAGACATCATCTGGGGCAGCGTGATAAAGGACGATATGGGCGATGAGATCCGGATCACGGTCATCGCGACGGGATTTGATACCGCCGGCACAATACGCGCACCGCAGCCGAAAGTCACAGAGACCCGTGCGGTCGCCGCTCCATCGCACATACCGATCAAAGCTTCGGATATACTTCTCCCGGACGACCTGCAGCCGGTCGAGAATATCGATGTGCCGACATTTATGCGTAGGCAGGCGGACTGATCGGATAACTGATAACGAATAAGTGAAAACGATATAGCGAAGAGCTGCGGCTCTTCGCTATTCGCTTTTTATGGCGCATACTTTATGCATGACGCTTCCGGTCATCGGGATAACTCTCGGAGATGCCGCCGGCATCGGCCCGGAGATAACGCTCAAGGCAATTGCCGATGAGCGTGTCGCATCTGTTTGTCGCCCGATGGTGATCGGAGATGCGGCCTTTTTGCGTCTAACGGGCGAGTCTCTTGGGTTGACCGAACCTGCTCGGATCCATGACCTCAAAAACCTGGCGGATAAGGTAATTCCAGGCTCCAGCACCGCTGCCACAGGAAAGGCGGCCGGTGAATACATCGAAACTGCCGTTAGGCTGTGGCGGGACGGCCACATCGATGCTATCTGCACCGCGCCGATCAGTAAACATTCACTCGCCCTTGGTGGTTATCATCACGTTGGGCATACCGAATTCCTTGCCGATCTGACGAATACAGACGAGTTTAGGATGAGCTTTTTTGCCGATAAGCTCCGCGTGGTCCTGTTATCGACACATCTGCCGCTCACAAGAGCGATCGAAAAGGTCACCACCCGCAATCTCGTTCAACTCATCGACTTTACCGACCGAGCTATGACAAAACTCTTCGGCCGACGGCCGTCGATAGCCGTTGCGGGCCTTAATCCCCACGCCTCCGAAGACGGCATGTTTGGCCCGGAGGAGGCAGCGGAGATCACTCCTGCGGTCGAGCGGTCGAAGGCGAACGGTATCGACGTGAGCGGCCCGTATTCGCCGGATACGATCTTTCTACGCGGCTACAAAGGCGAATTCGACGTCGTCCTATCGCTCTATCATGATCAGGCGACGATCGCGGTCAAGTCCTTGTCGTTTGGTGAGGGAGTGAACGTTACGCTCGGGCTGCCGCTCATTCGCACGTCAGTCGATCATGGGACCGCGTTCGACATTGCCGGCAAGGGCATTGCGGACGCATCGAGCATGATCTCGGCGATCAGGCTGGCCGCCGAACTCGTAAATATCTCGCCTGCGCCACGGGTAATCTGATAAAATCGACTCAAAGATCCGGCCCCACGCCGCGTGGTCCAAAACGCTTGAAAGAGAAGAACCTAAAACTGTTGCTTGCCGATCCTTCGGCGTCTATACGCAAGGTCATTGAACTTGCTCTTGCGGACGAGAATATCGAGGTCTCGTCGACAGCAGACGCGCAGGCGGCTATGCACAGGTTTGTCGAGATCCAGCCCGACATCGTGCTGGTCGATGTGGAGTTGCCCGGCACGAGTGGCTACCAGATCTGCGAAATGATCAAGCAGGACGAGCTGACGCGAGACATTCCCGTGCTGTTACTTGTGGGGGCATTCGTGCCATTCGATCATGACGAGGCCGAACGCGTCGGAGCGGATGGGTTTATGACGAAACCGTTCCATTCTATCCGCGAGCTTGTTATACGCGTCAATGAACTCCTCGGCCGTGAGGTCTCAGCACCGGTTGGGGGGCCATTAGTGGCCGCATCGGCCGCCGAGAATGCCGACATCGAGGATCTGTATCGCGACAGCTTTGCCGTTACTGCTGAGATCGAAGAGTTTGATACCCTCGATGACCTGCTGGGCGATGCCGGAATGGACGACGAGCTGATCGAAGCCAGCAGACCCGCCGAGGCTGACGACGTGCCGGAATTTGTGCCGGTATCTGAGATCGCCTCAGCAGTCACCGAGTTTGTAAGGGTTACTGATGAGGAACAGTCGGCTGCGCCGCCGCCTGCTCCGTCTGAGAGCTTTGCCCCGAAGTTCATCTTCGAGGATACGCCGCCTGCGGCACCTGTTCAAACGCCGCCCGCTCAGTCTGACGAAGTTATCAAAAACCTCTCGCCAGACCTGATCGATCGCATCGCAAAGGTCGTTATCGACAGGCTTTCAGATCGAATAATTCGCGAAGTTGCACAGGACTCCGTTCCAAAGATCGCCGAAAAACTTATGCGCGAGGCTTTGGACGCCGAGAGCAAGCCAAAATAAGAACTAGCCACGAGTGCACGAATAACGGGAAGCTCGACGATTGCTTCTCTTATTCGTGCATTCGTGGCTTATCTTTTACAATCTAGGTTTTACGTTATGGAACTCGCAAAGGCCTACGAACCAAAGCTGGCCGAGGAAAACCACTACAAGCGCTGGGAAGAGAGCGGCTTTTTTGCTCCTGAGATCAATCAGGACCCGGGCGCCGAGGCTTATTCGATCGTCATTCCGCCGCCCAATGTCACGGGGAGTCTCCACATGGGCCATGCACTGCAGCACACGCTGATGGACGTGCTGGTTCGGCGTAAGCGGATGCAAGGTTATCGGACGCTTTGGCTGCCGGGCACGGACCATGCGGGCATTTCGGTACAGAGAAAGGTCGTCGAGCAACTCCGCAAAGAAGAGAACAAAACGCCGCTCGACATCGGTCGCGAGGAGTTCATCCGCCGCTGCTGGGAGTGGAAAGATGAATACGGTGACACCATAACGAACCAGATGCGTCGCGAAGGCGTGTCGGTCGATTGGTCACGGCACCGGTTTACGATGGATGAGAGCCTCTCGTTGGCCGTCCGCAGCGTATTCTGCAGCCTGTACGATGAGGGCTGGATCTATCGCGGCTTGCGGATCGTTAATTGGTGCCCGAAGGACAAGACCGTCCTTTCCGATCTCGAGGTAAAAGAGGAGGTGAAGAAGGACGGAAAACTGACATACCTGAAATATCCGATAGTGGATATGCGTCGCACGGTGACGGTCGCCACGACGCGGCCTGAGACGATGCTCGGCGATACGGCGGTTGCGGTCAATCCGTCCGACGAGCGTTACAAAGACCTGATTGGCAAGATGGTGGCGCTGCCATTGACGGATCGCGAAATACCGATAGTTGCCGACGAATATGTGGAGGCCGAGTTTGGCACGGGCGCCGTCAAGGTCACGCCTGCCCACGACCCGAACGATTACCAGATCGGCCAAAGGCACGGCCTTGCGCAGCTTCTCGTAATGAACGACGACGGCACGATGAATGCGGCGGCGGGTGCGGAATTTGAAGGGATGGACCGTTTTGCAGCACGCGAAAAGGTGGTTGCGATGTTCGACGAACTCGGCCTGCTCGAGAAGATCGAGGATTATGAACAGTCGCTGCCGGTGTGCGAGAGGTGCAAAACGATCGTTGAGCCGATACTGTCGGAACAGTGGTTCGTGAAGATGGACGAGTTGCGTGACCTCGCTCTCGATCTCATGAGCACCGAGGGCGTGCCCCATTTCTCGCCTCGGGTCCCTCACGAAAGGGTCTACACCGCGTGGCTCGAAAACCTTAAGGACTGGACCATCTCACGCCAACTCTGGTGGGGCCATCAGATACCCGCGTGGTACGACGACGAAGGCAACGTCTATGTTGCCAGTACTCGGGAAGAAGCTCTAGAGAGATCAGGCGGCAGGGCGTTACGACAAGATCAGGATGTGCTTGATACGTGGTTCTCGTCCGGCTTGTGGGCGTTCTCGACCCTCGGTTGGAGCGGGGACACTCTTGTCCCCGCTCCGCCGGACGACCTTGAGGTCTTCCTGCCGACCGATGTGCTCGTTACGGGCCGCGACATTATTTTCTTGTGGGTCTCGCGGATGATCATGCTGACTCGTAAGTTCACAGGCAAGAAAGCTTTCGAGGATGTCGTGGTGACCGGCACCGTGCTGGGCAAGGACGGCAAGCCGATGTCGAAGTCGCGTAACAACGGCGTCGACCCGATGGAGATGTTTGACAAGTTCGGCGTCGACGCGACGCGTATCTATTTAGCAAGCATCGCGACGGGAGCGGACATCAAATGGAATGATCTGCTGATCGAGACATACCGCAACTTCGCCAACAAGATCTGGAACGCCACGCGCTTTTGCCTGATGAACAGCGAAGGAGCGTCGGTTGATCACAGCCGCATCTGGCCCCAGACAGGCGGAACCCCGAGCGGTAGCGAGGGTGCCCCGCTGGCATTGGCGGATCGTTGGATAATCTCTCGGCTAAATCGAACCGCGCTAGACGTAAACACCGCGCTCGACAAGTACGAATTCCACACGGCCGTGTCGCTGCTGTATCACTTCTTCTGGGACGATTTCTGTGATTGGTACATCGAGCTAAAGAAGGACGAGATCAATGCGGGTGATATCGAGGCAACTACGCGCATTCTCACCATCCTCGAGATCGCGCTCAGGATGCTCCACCCTTTCATGCCGTATCTGACCGAGGAATTGTGGCAGAAGCTGCCGGGCACGTCCGCCGCACTGAACAATCTCGTCTATTCGCAGGCCGACGCCACCATTATGCTGACGAAATTCCCGCCCGGCGACGCTGCGGCCATTGACGAACGGGCCGATGCCGAGATGTCGGCGGTGATCGACGTCATCAAACGCGTACGCAACATTCGCACCGAGATGCAGATCTCACCGTCGATCAAGTTCGACGTTCACATTGCGGCCGACGCCGCTTTTCAACAGGTATTCACGGCAAACGAGGCTCAGATCCTGAAGCTCGCACGTGCGGAAAGGCTGATCATCGCAAGCAGCCTTGACGTTCCGAAAGCATCGGCAAAGACCGTGACATCCGTTGCCGAGGTCGCCATTCCGCTCGAGGGCCTCATCGATTTCGATAAGGAAAGGAATCGACTCGCAATGCAGATCGCGAAGTTTGCCGAAGAGAAGGCTCGACTCGATGGGCAATTGCTAAACACAAGTTTTGTTGAACGGGCCCCGGTCGAGAAGGTTGAGGCTTTACGCGTTCGGCAAGGCGAGCTAGCGGAGCAGATCGGGATGCTCAAGGCGAATCTTGATGCCCTAAACTAAAAAAAAAGGCGGAAGCGAGTGATCTCTTCCGCCTTTTGCTTTTGCCTAAGGACGCTTACTTCTCGTCCTCGTCGTCGGCTGCTTCGTCTTTCTTTGCCTTGTCGTCCGATTTTGGCGGCGTCCCTCCTTCAATGCTGACGGCGACGGATTTGCCGTCTTTCTTTTCACCCTTGTCGTCGAGCATATCAGCATAGACGGTGTACTTACCGCCCGGGAAGGTCGCGGGCAGAGGTAGCGAGTATTGCGCTGTGCCGGCGCTCGGGAGTTCGACCTTTACCTCCGATCCAGGGACCGTCTTACCGCCCGAGTCCTGAAGCCATATCTTGGTTGTCGTCTTTGATCCGCCGCTTATCTCGGCATTTGCATACAATGTATCGCCGGCTTTGAAGGTCGTCGCCTCCTGCTTGCCGTCCTTGTCCTTAGATGTCTTGAAACTGCCCATCTTCGCCTCGCCAATGCTGCATTCCCATGCGGCGGTCATCAACACCAGAGCGACTATCAAGAGTCCAAAAAAATTCTTCACGTCTACGTTTCTCCTTTTTTCGTTTTTACAATCGTGGGTGAGTTCCGATGAGAATACTCTTGCGGCAACGGTAAGTCAATCGGTTGAGTGAAACTTTCGTTGCGAATCCGTAAGGGACGATGCGGGTCTTGGTGTATTATCTACTGATATTAGCCGGAGGCACTATGGATCTCTTAAAGAGAATATCTGTTCTAGCTCTGATTGTTTGCGGAGTTCCTACGATCTTCGTTGCCAAGACCCTGAGTTCGCCTGACGGGCGCCGGTCACGACCAAGGGTGGAAAAAGCGGAACCAATCGTTGTCTCCGTCGATGCCAAGGGCCGTTTCAAGTTTGGTGACAAAGCGATCACGCTCAATCGCCTGGGTCGAGTTTTGGATGCTGCGATGGACGAGCGGAACCCGAGCGAGCGGATCGTTTACCTGAAGGCCGGTTCAAGGGTCTCTTTCAGCCAAGTCGTAAAGGTCCTGCAGCTCGGACGGACAGTGCATTTCGACACCTTCGGACTGATCTTAGCCGAAAAGGACGCGTCCGACATTGTGGGGGCCGTTATTACGAAGATCAACTCGGAAAGCCCGAGCCAGGACATCAAACCGAATCCGCTGTACCTTGGAATTGCTTTTAGGAAGGATGGGAAGTTATCGCTAAACGGCGAGTCGCATACGACCGCTTCGCTAACCAAGCGTTTGAGCGACATCTTCGCAGAGCGAACGGAGAACGGCATTTTCGATGAGAGAACTAACGAGGTAGTAAAATCGGTATTCCTTGTCCCCTCCGTGACCACTACATTCGGAGCAATAGTTCAGGCGGCGCGAGTAATAAGGGATGCCGGAGCGGAGCCTGTTGGCATTGAAATTGACGGGCCTCGGCTTTTGGTTGTAGAAATGACTCGGATCGGACAGTAGAAAATGAATTGGCTCGAAACGAGCGACGTGATGCGTGCGGTCGGTGAATTTATCGCCGAGGATATCGGACGTGGCGATATTACTACGACGGCAACGGTAGCGCAGGACACGCGCGGACTAGGTAGATTTCTCGCAAAAGAGGATCTCGTCCTGTGCGGCCTGATGGTGGCAGAGGCGGTTTTCGTTCATCTTGATCCCGATATCGATGAAATGGAAACATCGAGCGTTGACGGGGACGAGATCGCTTCGGGGACGGTGTTTGCGACGCTGAAGGGTTATGCGGACGTCCTTCTCGTCGGCGAACGGACCGCGTTAAATCTAATTCAGCGTTTGAGCGGCATCGCCACGCTTACGCGTGCATACGTCAAGGCTATTGAAGGAACGAGTGCGCAGATCGTGGATACGCGGAAGACAACGCCGGGCCTGCGGATGCTCGAGAAATACGCTGTCACGATCGGTGGCGGCAAGAACCATCGAATGGGACTCGACGACGGTGTGCTAATCAAGGACAACCACATTGCTCTCGCTGGCGGCATCACCGAGGCCGTCCAGGCGGCGAAACAGTCTGTCGGACATCTTCATAAGGTCGAAGTTGAGATCACCAACTGGGCTCAATTGAGGGAAGCGATCGAAGCCGGGGCAGAGATCGTGATGCTCGACAATCAGACGCCCGAAGAGGCCGCTAAGCTCGTCCAAATGGCGCGTGACCTCGATCCCAAGGTCATCATCGAGGCTTCGGGCGGAATGGACCTCGACCGCGTGCGTTCATTTGCTGAGGCTGGAGTCGATCTGATATCTGTCGGACGGATAACGCATTCGGCCCGGTCGGTTGATATAAGCTTCAAAATTCAGCAAGGATAAGTCGAGCAACCGTCGACAGAGCGGATTATGTGAGATGCATTTTTCCGTTCTTGTCTGCGTTATCGGTGTTGTCTGCGGTTGAATGACTTGCCGGATACAGGCCCGGAAGCAAGAGGATCAATCCCATCGATATAAGTAATGCGATCGTACAAGCAATACCTCCTTCGATGCCGTAGCTGCCGCCCGTGAGCCACGCGGGACCGCTGTCTATGGCCCGTAGAGCGGGATCAGGACTGAATTCGGCGATGCCGCTGACATTAATGCCAAAGATCGGCCCCTGCAGCCAGTTCCATGCGAGATGAACACCGAAGGGGAACCAAAGGTCGCGCGTCCTGAAATAGGCTGCTGCGAACCAGCCGCCGGCCAAAAGCGTGTTCGCGATCGCCAGTGGATCGGCCGCAGGATTGTCATTATGGGCGGCTGCGAAGAGCATCGACGTTACTAAGATGCCAAGCCATGACAGTCGGGAACGTGAGAACGTCTGAAGCAGATAGCCGCGAAACAACGTCTCTTCAGAAGCTGCTCCCGCAGCGAACACGGCGAGCGTGCCTAATAGTGTCCAGCCGATCGCAGACCCGGACGAGGTGGTATTGACCGTAAAGGTCATACCCCTTCCAAGCAGGGCGACAAAGACGGCACTGAAGAACGCTGCTCCGCCGACAGCGAGTCCCAGAAGAAGGTTTCTGAGCCACGGCCCTGAGAACGTGCAGCCGAGCTCTCTGAACGGAACTTTTTCAAAGAATCGTCCAAAGAACCAGCCGAGTGCAACAGCGACGGCGGCCGCGACCGAAAACGTTATGAACAGCCGCAATAGCGAACCGCCGGTGGGAAAGCGTGCGGCGACGGCGAGCGACGTGAGGATAACGCCTCCCGCAATGATGAAGTAAGCGACGAGAAAGACGACGGCCCTCCAACCGCTGCGCACAACACCTGTCGAATCGAGAAAAAGCCAACGCATCGTGTCCTGTTGTGGTAATTCTAGCCGACCTAGTGATGACCGCAAAGCCCGCGCGGCTTTGTGCTAAACTGACTCAAGTGAACAGCAAAGAACGCACTCTACGTCGACGAAAGGCGCCTTGGGTGATCGGTACGCTGATGGTGACTGCCCTCGTACTAGGGGCCGTTCTGCAGATGTCCAACCTATGGAAGTCGTTCTCGATCGAGACCGCAAACGACCTGATCCTGCTCTACGCCCTGATGACGCTGAATTTTTTTGCGCTCATCGTTTTTGCGTTCATCTTTCTGCGGAGCATTATCAAGCTCGTACGCGAACGGCGCACGTTCGAACTCGGTGCCAAGATCAAGACGCGGCTGCTGGCATATTTCTTCCTCGTCAGCCTGCTGCCGATACTCGCGATGGCCTCGTTCTCATATTTGTTTATGAATAGGGCCCTCGACCGTTGGTTTTCTCAGCTTCCTCAACAGGTAATACAACAGGCACGCAACGCAAACCAACCTTCGATCGACAGTTCGCTCGCCGAACTAGACCGTTTGAACAAACAGCAGCAGACCATTCGCCGCGTCGCTCTACTGACGCTCGGCGTCATGACGTTCCTCCTGATGTTTGCGTCCTCATGGATCGCCTTTTATGTTGCACGCGGCCTAACGACGCCTATCAAGGCACTTGCCGAGGGTGCCGGCGAGATCGCTGCAGGGAACTTCGGCCACCGCGTCGACGTTCTCGCCGAGGACGAACTTGCGATACTCGTCGCGGCGTTTAATGAGATGTCTGCAAAGCTTGAGTCGAACGCTGCGGAACTTGCGGAACGTCGACGTTATATCGAGACCGTTCTGGAAACTCTGCCGACCGGCGTTGCTTCGCTCGATAAGGATGGCTGTGTAACTACGATGAACGATGCTGCAAGATCGATCCTAGCCGTCGGAGATGTTGACACGGCAGGCCTGCCTGTCGCAGATCTGGTCGATGGGCCGACTTTTGCAGTTGTTTCGCGGCTAATTACGAGGTCCAGACGGACCGGTTCGGCGACTGAACAGGCAACGCTCAACCGCGAGAGCGAGCGGGCCGTGTCGATAACGGCTTCGGCGTTGCCCGGCGATGGAGGTGTAGTTCTCGTGATCGAGGATCTGTCCGAGCTTCTCGCTGCTCAGCGAGCATCGGCATGGCAGGAGGTCGCCCGGCGGATGGCGCACGAGATCAAGAATCCTCTTACGCCGATCCAGTTGTCTGCCGAACGCATTGCTAAGCGCTTCGACCGAACCGGTCATACCGATATGGGCAGCGGCAAACGAGTCAATGACAAGGGCCCGATCGGTGACGTCGTTAACGAGAGTACCGCGACTATCATTCGCGAGGTTAGTTCGCTGAAGGCGATGGTGGACGAGTTCTCACGCTTTGCGCGCCTACCCGAGACGGTTCTCGAGCCGGGCGACATCAAGGGTGTGGTTCGTCAGGCCGTAGCGTCCGTCGAGGGGCGATTTCCCGACGTGGAGATCGAATTTGCTGAAAACGGCTCGCTGCCTGATATACTGCACGACGCCGAACAGATCAAACGGGTATTTGTAAACCTGATAGACAATGCCGCCGAGTCGTTCGACGACTCGAGTTCGCAGAAATATGTCCGGATCACCGCCCGTCACGACGCTTCACGTGACCTGATAGTAGCCGAAGTCACAGACAATGGCCGTGGTATTGCCGAGCCGGACCTGCAGAGGTTGTTTCAACCATACTTCTCGACAAAAGGGCGCGGCACCGGGCTTGGCCTTGCCATCGTAAAACGCATTATCACGGACCACCACGGTCGCATCAATGTGGAGCCGAACCAGCCTAACGGGTCAAAGTTCATCATCGAATTACCTGTCGATTGAATGCACAATACTATTCTCATAGTCGACGACGAGCCGGGCATTCGAGACACACTTCGCGGTGTGTTGCAGGACGAGGGCTTTGACGTCGAGACAGTGGCAACAGGTGAGGAATGCTGTGAGAGAGCAGTCAGTAAAAGGTACGCCTGCATTCTACTGGACATTTGGCTCGGTGACGGCATCGATGGCCTCGAAACGCTACAAAAGCTAAAGGACGACGGCTGTGGTGCTGCGGTTGTGATGATCTCCGGCCACGGCAATATCGAGACCGCCGTCCGTTCGACCAAGCTCGGCGCTTTCGACTTTATCGAGAAGCCGCTCAGCCTTGAACACACTGTTGTTACCGTCAAGAACGCGGTTCGTCAACGGCAACTCGAACTAGCGAATGCCCAACTAAGGAGCGACCTTGCTGAAAGATACGTGATGGTCGGCGAATCGGTGGCGATGCGTGCACTTCGCAAACAGATCGCGGTGGCCGCCCCGACCGATGGCCGCGTCCTGATCTCAGGCGAGAGCGGCACGGGTAAAGAGCTGGTCGCCCGAGCTATCCACGCACAGTCAAAGCGGGCGGCATTACCGTTCGTTGAGATCAATTCCGCTGCCATTCCGGAGGAGCTTGTCGAAAGCGAGCTTTTTGGACACGACAAGGGAGCGTTCTCTGGGGCCACAAAGGCCAAGAAAGGGAAGTTCGAGGCAGCTGACGGAGCGACGCTTTTTCTGGACGAGATAGGTGATATGTCCGCCAGCGTGCAGGCCAAGATGCTGCGTGTGCTCGAGGAACAGCGGTTTGAGCCGGTGGGCAGCAACACGCCCATCAGCGTTGATGTTCGAGTGATTTCCGCCACGAATAAACCACTCGACAGTTTGATCGAGAACGGCAAGTTTCGCCCTGATCTCTTTTACAGGCTGAATGTCATTCCGTTCCAGGTTCCGCCGCTGCGAGAGCGTATTGAAGACATTCCTGCCCTCATCGAGCACTTCAACATTCGTTTCTCGGCCGATTACGGCCGCCCGCGAAAGGAATTTGCTGCGGATGCGATCGATGCTCTCGCTGTCCATACCTGGCCGGGCAATGTCCGCGAACTAAGGAACACCGTCGAACGGATAGTCATCATGAACCAACGGTCGCAGATCGCCGCGGTTGACTTGCCTCCACTCGACAGCGCGTCTGACCTCGAAAACGTCAAGGCGGCGAGTTTTCGATTCCCATCGTTCAAAGATGCCACCGATGCCTACCAACGTGAATTCATTCGGCACAAGCTGGCTGAGCACGGCGGTAATGTTTCGCAGGCGGCGGATTCGATGGGCGTTGACCGCAGCCATCTGTATCGCCGGATGCGGAATTTGGGTATCAAATAGGTGCTAATGAAGAAGATATGATGCTAAGCAAGGTCCGATCGAGATTCGTAACGGGAGCAGCTACCGCCGTCATCGCGGTGGTAATGCTGACCGGTTGTCCGCAGCGCCCGGCAGGCAATGTGCAGGCCCCGGCTGAAAAGCGACGGGTCGGTGAACGTCGGGCAACCTTCGTCGCGGCGGGCGACCTGATGCTGTCGCGTGGAGTATCGGCGGCGATGGATCGTGCAGGCTCGGCCGATCTTCCGTTCCGTCCGCTTGCTGACCTGCTGGCGTCGAGCGACTTTAACTTCGCCAATCTCGAATGCCCGATCTCGGGCAACGATCGCATCCGCGGCAAAGGCCTCGTGTTTAATGCCCGCACCGACCAGGCAGCCGTGATCAAGAAGTTCAACTTCAAGCTTGTGAACCTGGCGAACAATCACGCGATGGACCAAGGGGCCAACGGCCTCAGGTTCACCCAAAAATACCTGGACGAGCTTGGTGTCGCCCACGTTGGCGTCGGTGGCGCGGGACGTGAATGGGAGCCGCAGATCGTGGAGGCAAACGGCCTGCGGATCGCGTTCATAGGGGCATCGTATGCAACCGTAAATGACAACGGAGCCACGCGGAACACTGATCTCGTTGCCCGTATCGAGGATCACGACCGTCTGGCCGCAGCAGTCAAAAGCGCTCAGGCGATCAGCGATCTCGTGGTCGTGACGATGCACGCCGGCGTGGAATATACGCGAAAGCCACATGCGCCACAGGTCGATTTTGCCCACGCCGCCATCGACGCCGGTGCCGACATCGTGATCGGAGCCCATCCGCATTGGATCCAAACGACCGAATGGTATCGCGACCGGCCGATCTTCTATTCACTCGGCAACTTCATTTTCGACCAGCGCGACACGGAAACAAAGAAGGGCCTTGTTCTCCGTGTTTCTGCCGTCCTTAGCGAGACGGCGGCCCGGGCCTCCATTGATCAGATCGAACTGATCCCCATAAAGATCGACGGGGTCACACCACGCAGAGCTAACCCCGACGAATCGACATCCATCCTGAGAAGCATCGGCCTCGATGAACCAATAATGAAGGGCAGGCTTTAGACCGTCAGTGTTTTACGGGAAAGCCGCGTTTGATCATCAAGGCATCGACGTTGGGGTCGCGGCCGCGGAAATTGCGATACATTTGGGCCTGGTCGAAAGTGTTCCCGACCGAGAAGATATACTTCTTCAGCCTCGCTGCTACGGCCTTGTCATAAGGGCCTTTGCCTTCTGTGAACGCGCCATAAGCATCAGCCGTCAGAACGTCCGACCATAGGTAGCTGTAATAGCCTGCCGAGTAGCTGTCGCTTGAGAATAGGTGGCCAAACTGCGGCAGCCGATGGCGCATCACAAGCTCGTGAGGCATGCCGAGCGAGGCCAGCGTGTCCTTTTCGAACTGGTCGATGTTGATATTGCTCGGATCGGCCAGATGCAGTTTCATATCGACCAGCGCGCTCGATAGATATTCAGTCGTCGCGAAGCCCTGGTTAAACGTCGCCGTCCGCTTCACTTTGTCCACCAGAGCCTGCGGAATCGGCTTGCCTGTCTGATAGTGGAGTGCATATTTTTGCAGGACCTCGGGCGTAGCGAGCCAGTGTTCGAGAAGCTGCGAAGGGAACTCGACAAAATCTCGTGCCGTAGCCGTGCCTGACACCGACGGATAGGTGACATTGGATGACAGCCCGTGCAGCGCATGGCCGAACTCGTGAAACATCGTGGTCGCATCGTCCCACGAGATCAACACCGGCTCGCCCGGTTTCCCTTTAACAAAGTTTGAATTATTAGAGACGATCGTCTTTACGTCGCCATCGACGCGAGACTGGCTCCGATAGGCATTCATCCATGCACCGGACCGCTTGCCGTCACGCGCGTAGGGGTCGAAGTACCAAAGGCCGATGTGCTTGCCGGTGGTCTTGTCCTTAACTTCGTACACCGTAACGTCCGGGTGGAACACGGGCACGTCCTTGATGGGTGAGAAGCTAAAATTGAATAGCTCGCCGGCGACGAAGAACATCGCTTCGCGCATCTTGTCGAGTTGTAGATACGGCTTGATCTCATTTTGGTCGAGGTCGAATTTCTCTTTTCGGACCTTTTCCATATAGAAGCGATAATCCCACGGCTCTATCTTGATGCCGGCCTTTTCCTTGTCGGCGAGGGCCTGCATGTCGGCGACCTCTTCCTTGACGCGGGCGACGGCCGCGGGCCAAACGCGTTCCATAAGCTTCATCGCGTTCTCAGGGGTCTTAGCCATCTGCGGCTCAAGCCGCCAGTGTGCGTGCGTGGCGAAACCCAGCAATTTGGCGCGTTCGGCACGCAGCTTGAGGATCTCCTGTATCGTCGCGTTATTGTCACGAGCGTCACCATTGTCGCCGCGATTGACGAACATCCGCCATACTTTCTCGCGCAGGCCGCGGTTCTCGGAATACGTCAGGAACGGATCGACCGACGAACGGGTGTTGCGAATGATCCAGGCATTCTCGATCTTTTTCGACGCGGCCGCAGCGGCTGCTGAATCACGCAGGGATTGCGGCAGGCCGGCCAGGTCTGATTCGTCTTTGATAGTGACGTAAACCTGACCCTCGTCGCCGAGCAGGTTCTGGCTAAACTTGGTAAAGAGGCCCGCTAGTGATTGATTTATCTGAGAAAGCCGAGCTTTTTGTTCCGGTCCCAGCTTTGCTCCCTGACGAACAAAATTTGTGTAGTAAAGCCACGTCAGGCGATACTGCTCGCCTTTGGCCTTCTTGTTCTTGCTCTCGGCGTTGTAAACCGCCGCGATACGTTTGAAGAGGGCGTCGTTCTGCGTGATCTTGTCATTGTGGGCCGCAAGCTTAGGGTCCATCTCGGTCTCGACGGCAGCGAATTCATCATTGTTCATATTGCCGCCCCAGATACCGTAGATCGTAGAGACGCGGTCAAGCATAGCTCCCGATCGCTCCATTGCGACGATGGTATTCTCAAACGTCGGTTTGGCGGGGTTGTTGGCGATCGCATCGACCTCTTTCAGGTTCTCGGCCATCCCCGCTTCGAGCGCCGGCTTAAAATCCGCGATCTTGACCTTATCGAACGGCGGGACGCCGCCGTAGGGGCCCGTCCACTTTTCCGTAAGTGGGTTCGTGGCCGGTACCTCGACTGCGGCCGCTGTTTTCTCAGCCAGATTGTTCATTAGGGTTCCAACACCCGCCACCGCGAGCAATAGCAGACTGATAATAGAGCGAATTGACATGTTTCGGGAACTCTCCTCGTGGAATAGATGAATTTCCTGATCTTGCGGATGCTGCAATAAAAATGTTTCGGCTCCCGCATCCGTGAGGCCGCCGCCAGGCCCAAATACAAAGGCGACCGTAAGGCCGCCAATCTATCCAAATGGTACACCCGGCATGATTCGAACATGCGACCTCTTGATTCGTAGTCAAGCACTCTATCCAGCTGAGCTACGGGTGCACAAGCTGAATAGTAAGACTACAAATCACGGGCTATCGTGTCAAGCATTTGGCGTCGGCAAGCGGCTCGGGCCAATATCTATTCGTTACATGATCTTCTCCAGCGACTCGCCAAAGACAATGTCCGTGACCTTCTGCCCTGTGGTGCTTCAGGTCAGATAACGTCACGGTATGTCGGATTTGTCGAGTTTCAGCACCACCCTACTCGTCTTAGCAGCCCCGGGACAAATGGCACAAATGCGCCACACAGCGAACACACCTTCTCACAAACTGTCATACCTTGAAACACTGTAACTAGCTGTATTCATTACCTTTAACCAGCCAATCAGCCTGTTTGTTTTGTTTCAAAACAAAAAAAATAATTCGCCATTTTTCTGCATCTCGATCCGCAAACTAAGCCCTCGAACTCGTATGTTACGAAGCCTGAATATCGAACCGTGCCATGCGTTGCACAGTTCGCATAACGTAGCATACAAATTGCATCCTGTCAAGCAATTTTGATCTGTGTAACATTCAGTCTACGAGAAACCCAGATGAATGGATCGAATATAGCAGAATCGCAGCATTGACCCCATCCGCAACCATCGGCTCGTGATAGCCGTATTCGAGTTTGAGTTTGTCTGTCGTTCCCGGCGTGGTTCCCAAAGCGATCTGCGTCGGCTGGAGGCGGCTGTTGAACGTCGTCCATTCCCAATGCCCGTTCCCAAGCTGCATCGCCGTAACAGCACCGGCGGCGTTGTAGGTGAATGCGTCGGCGTAGTGCCAAAAGCCCGACGAAGCATTCTTCCTGCCCTCGACTATCGAAAGGTCGCCCGAGTTGTCGAGCACATTCTTTACAACCCGCCCCGACGGATATGTTTCCTTGACTAACGCACCCGCCAGATTATAAACATAACCCGTCGTATAAGCCGTCCCGTCGGTTGTCTGCTTATGCCCCGTCACACGTCCTAAGATGTCAAACGAAGTCAGTCCTGTTTCTTTTGTCACTCAAACTCACGCCAACTGCTCATCGCCACCGATGCCAGCTTCCGTGCCCTTGACTAAAGGCCTAAACTTCATAGATGACCCCGTCCGCTCCGGCAGCCAAAGCAGGTGCTCGGCGTCGATCCGGTCGTTCTTGTGCCGGGAAAGTGCGGTCTTCCTTATCGAAACCGGATTGCCGACGAGCAGCGTATGACCGGCCTCGGCGACTATCCTCTCGAACCACCGGCATCGACTCGATGCCTCGATCCCGATCACGGCCTGCTTCCCAAGCGACGAGTAATACTCGCGTACCTTCTCAATGTCGTGAAACAGCTTTAAAGCCCCTGTCTCACCCGTCTCCTCATCACACCAACAAAGCGTTTGCTGGTATGGATGAAAGTCAACTCCAATGTAAAATGTCATAGCGGTTTCTCCTGTCAAAGAGCAGATTTCTTCGTCAAAAAGATACTACTCCACCGACCAGGAGAAACCGTCTTTATAACATCAAGTCTGAGCCCGTCCGCTTTGTGAGCCGTCGATACCAACATCACCACGGAAGCCCAAGAGTGCCCTTTGCCTGTCCAATCGCGTATCGCCCCGGATAACCCCATGAAGAAGCCCAGGAAACATATTCGTGATCATTCAGAATAAGGTGTGCCAGTACCTGTAGTTCTGAGTTTTCTTCCTCAGACGAGTACAAATATGAAAACCGGAACAGCAAATTGTCAGGTTTCATCTCAATGGCCGATCTTTGCAATCGCAGAGCAAGAGTATTGTCAGATTGGCCAAAGTACCATTCAGCGATATGCGTTATTATTCCTGCAAAATAAATGAAATCTACGTTCGTTTTGAACCGTTCCAGGGATGTTTGGAAGAACTCGAGCAAGTAAGTGGCAAGGTCGTCATGGGATAAACCACATTCGCCCGCATGATTCTCAACAAGAAGGTCGTGAACGACATAGATTAGGCGAACAGACGGTTGAGCCTCGCTTGGGAAGCGTTCGGCAGCCTGCCGCAATCGCGGGTAAGCCGTACACCAGTCTTCGACGGCTTCAATTTGATTCTCCTCGTCTAACCACGACTTCCAATCCATAAAATTCTACTTTAACGGATAAAACGAACCGATTTTGATAATCCCGTCCACAACTTGGTACGAAACCTCTATTCGCATCCGCCCTATCTGGACCCACGTGATGCCACCGCCAGAGGCGGCTGCGCCCTTGGATACCATCTGCGTGAGAACCTCTCTCAGAACCGCTTCCTTACTACCCAACTGGCGCACTAGCTCCGCCATCTCCTTGGCGCGACCCGCTTTGTTGAAGATATGGTGAAGCTTGTTAGCATGACGGGCCCATTGTACGGCTCTTTCGACGGCTGCCGCCGTGCGAGCCTGGTTAACGAGCCCGGAAGCCAAGGGACCTGCTGTTGCGATCGAAAGAGCGGCCATTTCCGCGGTTCCAATGGCATATATAGGCGTGCGCCAATACTGCATGACGTCTTCGGTACCGCCCAGTAACTGTTGGAGGGGATCATCCGTGCCAGTATGAACCGTACCGCGTCCCCAGTCCTCATCCGATATTGGATGGACACCCCCATCAGCACCTAGAAGCACCCGTTGACCGTTTTGTGCCGCACCCGCATATCGTCCCGTGCCACCGCCAAAGTTGATGACGGCATAATTCGACTCTATAAAACCCTTGTAATAGTCTTTGTCTTTTTGCAAGTTGGCCTTATACACATCATCATCAATCCAGTAATAATTGTCCGTCCCGAATGCCCGCAACCAGATCAAGCCTGAGGGGTCAGTAATCAAAACCGGATTATTCAGCGCATAGCTGTATCCATTCCAACTTTGTGGGTCCGCCTCGTTAGCTCCAAGGTTATCGGGATCCGGGCGACCGAACCTACCTAGACCGAAAAAGTATGTCCGCGCCTCAGCAAAGTCGAGATTCGTCTCTCCATCCCTCTCATACCCCGTAAACTGCTTTCTCACCGAGTCCGGCGTGTATTCGGCGTGGGAGGTGCGTTGGGCGGTGATAATCTCTTCGCCGTAGGGGTGATAGTCGTGGCGGGCGGTGACCTTGCCGTCGCGGTCGGTGTTGATGCGGGGGCTGCCGAGGTGGTCCGCCGTCAGATACGCGACCTTTGCGTCCTCTACGCCGGCGACGACGGTCGAGTATTCGCCGATGAGATCGCCCACACGAGTGTCGCTGTGCCGGGTTCGGCGCTCACCATACGGTGTCAACGAATCTAGAATCCTCGAGCTTGGGATCATTTGTGATCAATTGCAGGCCCAGATGATCTGCGGTCGATGCGATGAGGCGGTCGTGAAGCTCGGGAACATCGGTGATGTGCTGGGCATTCTTCACCACCTCAAAGCTCATCGCCGCTTCCCGATACGTTGGGAATTCCTTGAGATGGCTCTCCAACTCGATCATACTCAGTGAAATTCGTTGTCGCTCGGTTAGATAAAGGATCTCTGCAAAGACCATCGCGGGAATATGGATCGTGGTTTTACCCTGATCTGCGGAATCAAAGATCGTCTTTACCGTCTCGCTCGATCTCCTGTCTTCGAAATGCAGGATAAGAGCCATCGTATCGGTGACGTACTCATCGGCGAGGGTAAAGCTCGTCATAGTTCTCGAATTCCATTTCCAAATGCTGTATCTCGCCCTGGTCGAACACAGTTAGATCGTGATCGACCTGTTCGTGCCCCTCGCCATTCTTGCGACTGAGGAACTCGGCAAAATCCAATAATTCCTGCTTGCGATCTCGCGGCAAGATCTTAAATGTCTCGAGCAAAACTTCCTCCGACGTCATCACCCACCTCCATCGGGATATTACCATAGCCGTGCGCAATGTGCTTGTGAGTCGTCATACGTCCTAAGAGGTCAAACGAAGAAAGGGTCGTCCTCTTGTAACTAAAACTCACGTCAACTGCTCATCGCCACCGATGTCAGCACCCGTGCGCTCGACTAACGCCTTAATTTCATAGATGACCCAGTGCCTTAATTTCGTACATTCGTGGCTAATAATGCCTGCCAGACAATTAGCCACGAATGCACGAATAGATCAGACTAACCCGCGACCTGATCTGGACAACCTTCGGTGCGTTTGCCACCTTGTGTAAGAGCCCTACTTTGCAAAGTAGCCCTGGCGTGTTCTGGTGATCAGGTCGGGCAGAGCTACGGCGATCTTGATCGAGCGCCATCGCCCATCGCGTTTCTCGTTTGCAGGCTGGTATTCGAGCGTGTAAAGCGTGCGCAGGTCGGCGGCGACGAGGGCATATATGCGGCCCATGTCTTCGAGGCGTTCGATCGTGTTCAAGCGCCCGCCTGTTCTGTCGGCTACTATCTGCAATCGGGCGCGGGCGGCCAGATACAGAGCGGTCTGCCGAGGCGTAGGCTCGGCCAGCCTGGAGGGGTCACCTGTGGGCAGGGCGAGCGGATAGATCGTCACTCCCTGCCGATCGGCCCGGTCAAGGACGCGTTGGAGTATGTCGCTCCTTTCGGGATCCAATGCGGTCGAAACCGACGCATCCGGAAGGTTTTCGAGCAGCTCGCGGTCTTTGTCTCGGACGGCTGTATCAACACCATCGCTCAATACGACTATGGCCTTGCGTCGGCTATTCTCACCTGCTAGCTTCTCAAGCGCGAAGTCGATCGCTTTGAACATTTGGGTCTTTCCGCGTCCATCAGATACATCAATGGAATGGGCAATAACCCTGCGGTTGGTAGTGAAATCGTTGCGGAGCTTGACCTTGTCGTAAAATTCCACCACGGCGACCCTGTCTTGGGGCGACAGGGCGTCGATGAATCTCGATGCCGATTGCTTGATGACCTGCCTAAATCCAAGCGTCGAGCCGCTCATATCGAGGATGAGAACGACGCTGAAAGGCGACTCGGTCGCCTCAAACCGCGTAATAGGCTGTTCGACACCGTCCTCGACGACCTTAAAGTCAGAGCGGGTCAGGTTCATTATCGGACGGCCCCGCCGGTCAACGACACCCACGTTAAGACGAACGATCGAAGAGTCGACGCGTATCGGGTCGTCATCCTGCGCTGCGGCGCAGATGCTCAAGATCAAAATTACCGTAAGCCGGGCCGCTAGCTGTCTGAGGGACATACACCGTGATGGTAGCCTGTTTGACGCGGCGGTGCGAAGCATAGGTTGCACTTGGTATCTCTCGACGGGTTATTGTATTAACTATTCTACGGAATTGGTCTATAATCGTTAGCAATCGGTTATCCTTTTGGGGTGCGCATGCTTTTTCGGCCGAGCTTTTGTGCTAATTGCGGTGAAAAGATCGAGCGAACGGATTGGAGTATTTTGACAAGCCGCAGGTTTTGCCCCGTCTGCGAGATCGAGTTTAAGGGACATGAACTGCTGCCGCGAGCGATCGTGGCCGGTGGAATTTTCGTCGGTTTGATCGGCGTCGGAGCCTATTTGAAAAGCGGCACAACTGTTGCCACATTGCGGTCCGGGACGAAGCCGCAATCGCTGGTTGAGCATCCATCAAACTCTGCGCTGCGACCGGCAGGCCCTATGCCGCGGGAAGAACAGACGCCGCCCATCGTGCAGAATACAGCGCCGCTAGCCTCGTTGTCACCACCTATAGCGGTTCGTCCGACGGTTGTGACGAGCGAACCGCAATACTATTGTGGTGCCGAGACCAAGAAAGGAACGGCTTGTATGCGACGAGTAAAGGGTAATGTTCGCTGTTACCAGCACGTTGGGATGCCGGCGATTGCCGGGGCCGATCGACTGACGGCAAAGAAATAATCGGGAGACAGATGACCTCTACATGAAACCACTTGCTCAAAATTCGATGATCCAAAACCGCTATCTGATCGTTCAGTTGATCGGGAAAGGCGGTATGGGCGAGGTCTATCTTGCTATCGACCAGCGACTGGGAAGCGCTGTTGCGCTAAAGCGGACGTTTTTCAAAGGCGATGAGACTATGGGGACGGCCTTTGAGCGTGAGGCTCGGATACTAGGACGCCTACGGCATCCGGTCCTGCCAAAGGTGATCGATCATTTCGCTGAGGGCGGCGATCAGTTCCTGGTGATGGAGCACATCTCCGGCGATGACCTGGGGAAACGGCTTGAGACGTCAAATAAACCATTTCCGCTCAATTGGGTCATGTTTTGGGCCGATCAGGCCTTGGATGCACTGAACTATCTGCATTCCCACGAGCCGCCGATCATTCACCGCGATATTAAGCCGCAAAACCTAAAGCTGACCGACGAGAACCACATTGTTCTTCTTGATTTCGGATTGTCGAAGGATTTTGACAGCGTTAACACGGGCGGTTCGTCAGGCGTCGGCAGTATTGTTGGATATTCGCCGGGATTCGCTCCGATGGAGCAGGTCCGCGGCACCGGGACCGATGGCCGAAGCGATATCTATTCCTTGTCGGCAACGCTATACCAGCTTTTGAGCAATGCTGTGCCGCCCGATGCACTTGCCCGAGCCGACGCGATGCTTGGCGGCGGGGCTGACCCGATCGAGGGGCTCAATCTGATCAATCGTGATGTCCCTCCGGCGATCTCGGACGTTATCGTCAAGGGAATGGCGATCCGGCAGGACGATAGGTATCAGACGGCCGCCGAGATGCAAAAGGCCCTTCGTAAGTCCTTTAATCAAGGGAAGCAGCCGACTCAGGCAGTTACCGAGGTGCTGCCGAGCCTGGATATTGATACCACCGAGGCCCCGACCCGTATCGTTACGGCGGCACCCGGGAATCCGACGCAGGTCGATGCGGAACCGGATCGCGGCGGCACCACGATGGATTCCACGATCCAGATGGATCATGCCGAGGTCGCCGAGGTGCTGAAGCAATCCGATGTGAAAGGTGATCCCGTTGCGGATACGCCCGCACCGGCGCCTGCGGCCCCTGTGGCCAAGGAGGCGGCCGCCGAGCCGCCACCGGCTGCGAAGCCGCTCGCTGAAGCATCGGTCGCGGCTGCCGGGCAAACGGTTAGCCCACCCGCGGCTCCGAAGCGAACCGCGCCGTCGCCGCAGAAGGCCAAATCGTCTGCCGCCGGCTTCCTGATCGGCGGCTTGATCGGGCTGCTTCTCCTTGCTGTCGCCGCGGGCGGCGGCTGGTACGCCTATGATCGATACTACAAGGCTGGCCAGGCGGAGCCGACTCCGACGCCGGCCCCGGCCGCGTCGCCCGTGGTGAACGCCAACGTGCCTCCGACAAATGCGGAGAATACGAATAGTGACGTATCAAATTCAAGTACCGGTTCGAACAGCGCAAGTGAGGTGCCGGAAGAAAACGGGCCTGCGGGGCCGTCAACACGTTCGACGCCAAATTCGCCATCGAGGACGACTCAGCCACCTGCCCGGACGACGCAGCCGGCGGCGCCGAAATCGACTCCAAAGACGAAACCTCGTGATGACAGGACGATAATTTTGCAATAGAGGCTCATGAAAGCACGACACATACGAATATTGGTTGGGATGTTGATCGCAATGGCGGCGATCTGTTTGCCTGCTGCTGCACAGAACAAGCGTGAAAGGGAGCGAGCGCGGCAATTGGCCGTCCAGGCCGACCGGGCCTATCGGGACAAGAACTATCGGGAGGCTGCTGACAAGTATGCCGAGGTTATCGCGATACTTCCAAACAATCCGAATGCTCACTACGCCAAAGGTTCGGCGCACGTTGATCTGAAAGAATACGATACCGCACTGAACGAATTCACGCTCGCGATGAACAAGGGGTTCCGTCCGCTCCTCGCGATCTACAAGATACGGGCCTTTGTCTATAACGAGCAGAAGAATTTTGATGCGGCCGCGGCAGAACTTGAGAAGGCACTTGGGGTCGCTCCGAAGGACCTCCAGATCCTCAAGGATCTCGGCGGCGTGCAGATCAATCGTCAAGCCTACCAGCAGGCACTTGATATTCTCGGTCGGGCCGCAAGGATGGCGCCTCAGGACGCCGATGTCGATTACAATATCGCTCGCGTCCATAACGCTCGAGGCGATTTTGGGAATCAGCGAACGGCAGCAGAATCTGCCCTTGCCAAGGGAACGCGCTTCCCGGGCGAGGCGTATTATCTTCTCGGCGATGCCTGTCGTAAGCAGAATGATACGCCGTGTGCCATCGAGGCATTTCAGAAGTCGGCTAATGCGAAACCGGACAATTTGCAGACGTATAGAACTCTCGCGGAGATCTTTCAAGACGAGAATCGTTTTCCCGACGCGATCAATATCCTCAAACAGGGACTTATTGCATTTCCCGCCAATGGCTATCTGTACACTGACCTGAGCCGCTACTATAGCTTTGACGACCGTCCGGACGAAGCGATCCAGGCCGCCAAGTCCGGCATCCAGATACTGCCAACCGAATCAGCCGCCTACACAAACCTCTGTCGAGCGTATAACGAGAAGAAGCAGTACGATCTCGCGGTCAAGGAGTGCAATACCGCGCTCAGGCTAAAGCCGGATGACGGCGAGACCAATCTGTATCTTGGCAATGCTAACGTCAACCAGGGGCGGTCGGTCGAGGCGAACAAGCTGTATGCTCAGGCTGTCAAGGGCCTTGAGAAACTGACTGCGATGAGCCCGAAATTGTCCGAAAATTGGTATCTGCTCGGCAATGCATATTTTGCCGATCGGCAGACCGACAAGTCGATAGAGGCGTACACCCGATGCCTTTCGATCAGCCCAAAGTTCCTTAGGGCGCGATTCAATCTCGGTATCGCTCAAACAGTGAAGAAAAATCGCGCGGCTGCCATGGAACAGTATCAACTCATCTTGAGCGTTGATACCGACTTGGCTGCACGCCTGAAGGCTTATATCGATCGGATGTAGGCTTATGACCTCGTCCTTCCGGTCCGCGGCCGTGTGCTGACGTTAACGTTCTGCAGCATGAAGACCACGCGGACGCTGTCGGGACGGTTTTCGACGCTGGACGGGACGAACGGAGCATCGGCAGGGTCGGTCTCAAGGGCTTTTCTGAGATCTTCGACAAGTCGCCGGTCATTAGCCGGCTCGACCACCTCTGAGATCCGGGCCAATCCGCTGCCAAAGACGTCGGCGACTATCACAACCTCTTCATCCCGCATCTTGCCGCGAACCAGCGACTTGGTAAGTGCGATCAGTGCGCCCTGCGGATTGACGCTGGGCGATTCGCCGGCTACGGCCATTCTGCTGCGAGCAAGGTCGTTCGCAGAAACTTCATCGCTGCTATTCACCCGATCCGGATCGAATGGTCTCGCGAGCATTACGGTAGAGCTGCCGGGCCGCCCTGCCGACAACAGGTCGTTCTGCAAGATACCGGAGAACATCATGGTCAGAAAGCCGAACCCGATCAATGCCGACGCCGCAAGCCCAATGCTGTATGGCATAAGCTGAAGTTCCAGCCACCGCCGCAGGCCGGGATGAAGAATACCAACTCGGCCGCTGACGGCTTCGGCGACCACCACATTTCGGATCTGGCGCTTGCGGGCAGGTGCTAGTTGCCGGCTACCGAGCCGAGATAAACCGGATCGCATCTGACGAAACTGAAATAGGCGTTCACGACAGATCGGGCACTCATCCAGGTGCTCACGCCGCGCGGCCCGAAGACGCGAGCCGGGCCGGGCATCTTCGAGTGAAAGTTCAAATTGTAAGTCCGAGCATTCCATAGTACCTCGGTGATGCAAATGGCTCACTGACCCCGGCTGTTCCGGATGGAACAACGTTGACGGAGACCGTTCAGGCAAGGGCAAGCGGCGAACCTCTCATCGATGTTGCTGGTCGATTCAAATCTCGCCTTTTCCACTCGCGGCTGCTCGGTATCGGTTTCTCGCTTGCTTGACCTATCGTTTGGCACCGATGTTTATTGACTCAAAGCAAAACCGGGGCAAGTCAGCCATTTGCACTAATTTTCAAAATCCGCTCAGCCGCCGTCGCAGTTCTTCACGGCCACGCGAGATGCGAGACTTTACCGTGCCGATCCCGACGCCGGTGACGGCGGCCGTTTCTTCGTAGCTCAAACCCTCGACATCGCACAGCACGACTGCCTCTCGAAAGGCCGGACTCAGTTCGCCGAGTGCGACGCTGAGGGCATACTCGCGTTCATTGCTCAGGGTGACCTCTTCCGGCGTCGGCCCGTTGTCGGGGATCAACGTCGAAAGCGGGACATCAGAATCGCCGAGCGTCGAATCGAGCGATATCGTCACGTCACGCCGTCTGCGCTTCCACCAACGAAAGCGATTCCGGGATTCATTGATCGCGATCCGATAGAGCCAGGTCTTCAGCCGAGCGTCACCCCGAAAGTGCCGTATCGACCTAAGCGCCTTGAGGAAAGTATCCTGCGTCAGATCAGCGGCCTCGTCGGGCGAATCGGTCAATCGATACAGCAGGGCATACAGGTCGTCAGAGTATCGATCGACAAGGGTCCCGAACGCTTCGGCGTCGCCGGCTCGTAATTTGTCAATAAAGACGGCATCCTCCGCCGTATCGGACATTTCGACGCGGGAAGCCACGGCAATATAAGGAATGCCTTCATCGTCAATAGCGATCGACTCGTTAAAGACCATCTCCCGTCCCGTGTGCGGCCCTTTGCTCAGAGGACCTGTCAAGTTACCTCCCGTTTTCGACGGGCATTACATTAGACACCGTCCTGACGAACTTGTTCCCAAAAAGATCGCGGTCACCGCTCAGTTCGCACGGATACGACGATCTGCCCGAGATTTGCCTGCTGATATTTGCTCTAAACATGGTTTTAGGCTAAATTAACTCTTTTGCATAGCCGCCGGTATCCGGCACTAATATAACGCGCGAAGGCTAGTTTGATTGCACTTTTTTTAACGAATGGCGAAGAAGAAACGACGATTTGAGCAGCTTCAGGCCGCAGCTGCGACACCGAAAGAGAAGAAAACCTACGTTGATCCGCTTCAGCAGCAGGTCGTGCCGCGGCTTGAGGAGGTCGGGAAGAAGCTCGAAGGTAAGGGGCGGACAGTCCTCTACGGAATGGGCGCGATCGTGCTGATCGTGCTTGCCGTGGTCGTATTCATGCGAATTACCCGAAACTCGTCGGCCGCCGCTCAGACCGCTCTTGGAAAAGCAATTGAGACGTCACAGGCGCAGATCTCTGAGACCGGAACGCCGGCGGGTTCGACCGCGAAAACGTACAAGACCGAGCGCGAGCGTGCTGAGGCCGCGATCGCGGAGTTTCAAGTTGTCGTGGACACCTACGGAGGAGCGACTGCCGAGAAGGCAAAGTACTTCATCGCCGTCAATCGCTTATACATCGATCGCCCCGCAGCCATCACTGAACTAGAAGCGCTTTCCGGCCAGGATTCCCCGGTCGGGATGCTGTCGAAGTTCGCTCTTGCGGAGACCCGCATCTCGGACAGTCGATTTGACGACGCGGCAAAACTCATTCAGGAACTCTTGGACGCATCGCAGTCGGTCATTTCGAAGGACACGCTTAATTTCGAGCTCGCCAAGATCTACGAGAAACAGGACAAGAAGGCCGAAGCGCTGGAACTATACTTTACGATCGCAAAGACGGCGAGCGAAGCGAAGGACGCTGACGGCAAAGCCATTCGGATGCCCCAAACGGCGATCGAAGCTAAGAAGAAAGTTGAAGAGATGGATCCCGAGCGAGCTAAGCAGATCGTCGAGCCCGCACCAGAGGCCCCGTTTGGTGGCGGCATGCCGCCTGTTCAGATCCAATAGTTCTCGGAAACTCGCCCCGATTGCTGATGTCTCGTTTAGAAATCCTGACGAACTGTGAGCAATATCGACCGCACCGACATCTCCGCTCTTAGGCCCGACGCCAACGCGGCCGCAGGCGAACGTGCCACGGCGACAATTCGTGCATCGCCGCACGGATATCTGAACGGCGTGATGTTGGGGACGTTTCTCACAGGTTTGCTGTTCTATCTCCGATTTGACCTTGCCGCGTATGCGGTCTTTTGCACCTCGTGGATATTACTTCCTTTTTTCGCCCTTAACGACAGGATAACCTTTGATGGTCGCCGGCTTGCGCGGACCGGCCTCTTACCCAGGCTCTGGATGTGGTTCAACGGCAGTCGCAAGGGGCTCAAGCTCACCGACGTTGAGCAAGTTGAGACGCAGGCAATACGCGCTGTTCGTCGAGGAGGTAACGTTTTTTATCGATATCGAACGATCTTGCACGGTAAAGGCGTGAGCGTCGCATTCGCATCGGGCGGAGATGCTTTCAGGCAGATGATCATCGCGATCTTGCCAAAGCTGCACGATGACGTCCTCGATCTACGATCGTTGGACCTTCGGCGTTTTCTCAGTGATCCAAAAGAGGTCCTGATGAAGGCCGAATTTGCTCGGATACCTTCTGCCGACGTACTCGAGGCCAGTGCGCGGCCGCCCAGCCTGCGGCGCGAAGGGGCAAGTCAACCCGTGTTCGATACGGATACGCGCCCCGACGAACTCCATGTCATGGCGAATGAGCTTCGCATGGCAGGCTATTTGCCACAAGCCCTCGAATCATTTCGACGTGCTTTGGTCGGCAGCCCCACAGGGGCAAGACTGTTGTTCGATTTCGCCCGGTGTCTCAACTCCTACGCGGCCCTCAGGCACGATCAGCGATTGACGCGGCGTTCGATCGCAGCCCTTCGCCTGTCCGAACGCCGTGCTGGTGATGACCGACATCTGCTGTCGGAGATCGGCGAATCTTACGTCCAATATGGTGAATGGCGACGTGCAGGCGAGTTGTTCCGACGGGTCTTCGAAAGGTTTGGCGACAACGTCCGAGCCGCTCGGGGGCTCGCCGAACTCGCTCTGAGGGATGGCAAGATCGCCCACGTGATCCACCATTTTGCCACAGCCAATCGCGTCGCAGAGACGCCTGCCCTCCGACGCTGGACGCGCGGCGAAGCCACTTACTTCTCGCGGCTTAACAGCGATGAGGAATACATGGAGACGGAGATAAGCCGCGTCAATCTGCTTGATACGGTCGAGCGAGGGCGCCGCACGGCACTCCGCATCGCATTTCTTGCGTTTCCGGCGATCTTCATTGGCGTCTTCTTTGAAGACGAGTTGATCGCTAATATTGGATGGGCGGTAACGACCGTTGCCCTGCTCATCTGGACGGGCTTGGTTGTCACTTCAAGATTGTTGGCACGCCGCATTCCCTACGAACTGGCTGCAACCGACGACTAGTATCGCGTTTGCGTTCGAGCTAGGAGACTCGGTCACACCGCCGTTTGATCACATCCAGCAGACGATCCTGGAAATCAGCCAAGATGATGTCTCCCCAGAACTTGCCGTAGAAGTTGACCTTCGATGTCAGGCGGTACTGAGACGTGAGTCGCAGGCGTACCTGTGTTTCGTTCACCCGTTCGATCTCGTAGCCGGCATCGATGAAGTTGAAGTAGTTGCCCTTAAGGACATGCTGATCGAATACACGGTCGGCGATCGTATCCGCATCTACGACGATGTCAAACGTGACCTTTCGGTGCGGCTGCCAGTCGATAATATGTTCCGTAAAGGTGAGCCCCCCTTCGAAACGGCCTTTCCGCAATGCACCCGGCTGCTCTGCCGTAAGTTGGGCTTCGATAGGACGAGGTATGCCAAGGGAATTGAACACCCCGCTGCGGTATTCGGCGCGGCTGATCTCAGGCACACGGACGATATTCTGCCAGACATCGCCCGGAGCAGCATTGATCACAACCTCGCTCGTGACGGAATATACCTCTGAAGGGCTGTTAACGGCGTGCTCCAGCGGTGCGATCAGCACCGGCAGCAGCAGAAAGGCGATCGCCGGGAGCACATTCTTCTTAGACCGCTGATGCAAAATGACCAGCCTAAAGATAAGCCCTCCGACCGTACCGAGAACGAAGAAGGGCGCACCCAGAATAATGAGGCAGATGAGGCTCTCGATCCTCAGCATCCACATCGTGAGGAAGAACGAGAGAACGGTGAGCCACGGGATAAAGATGATGTACAGATACGAGCGGACCTGAGCTTCGTTGGCAAAAATGAGCGGGATAACGCCGAGGACTGTCGGTATAAGAAAGAGATAAGTCAGCGACGCCAGGGCCATCTGCTGGCCCCACACCAGTCGAGTGATCAGCCCATAGGCGACCCCGATCAGGACGCCGAGAGCGAGCAGATAGTGTTTTGTCACCAAGCGGGCCATCTGTCGTTATCAGGCCGCTAACGCTTTACCTACGGGCGGCCTTTTCCGGCGGGTTAAGCATTTCGGACCAACGATATTCCGGCGTTTCCCAGCCGTCCTTTAGCTTCTTTAAGATAAAGTCAGTCATATTATCGACGATCCAGCGGTGGTTCTTTTCGCCGACGGATGCAAGTTCGGCGTCGGGCGCAGGATTCATGAAGTCAATCGCGTAGGGAATGCCGTTCTTGATCGCAAATTCCACCGTGTTGAGGTCGTAACCGAGCGCGGTGCATATTGTGATGACGTCCTGCTCGACGCGTTTGTGCAGCTCAGGCGTCAGGTAATCGTCAACGTCAACGTACTGCATCCCCGACAGATAAGGCTTCGAAGGGTCGTAGGGCATGATGAGAACGTTCTGCTTGCCGACGCAGTAACAGCGGACAAAATGGTCGTATTCAATGCCTTCCTGCAGCGTCATGCAGAGCGTCCCGCTGTCGTTGTATTCGGTGAAGAGCTCCTCGATCGAGTGGATCTTAGACACATTCTTCCAGCCGCCGCCGTCGTGCGGTTTTAGGAAGGCGGGGAAGCCGACGTAATCGACGACGCCCTGCCAGTCGATCGGGAATTCGAGGTTGCGAAGCGATTCGCTCGTAATGTCCTTGATATAGCTGTGCTGCGGCAGCAGGACGGTCTTTGGAATGGCAACGCCGATCTTGGCCGCCAGCGAGAAGTTAAAGAATTTATCATCAGCAGACCACCAGAACGGATTGTTGATGATGTATGTCCCCTCAAGCGCCATGCGCTTTAGCATCGCCCGATAATAAGGCACCTCGTGAGAGATGCGGTCGATGATGACGTCGTACTTTTTCGGCTCATCGAGGCGAATGCCGCCGACGGTGACCATTTCCGCTGTGACATCACCGCCGCCTTTCTCGTTAATGCTGTTAATGATCGATTCGGGGAAGGTGACCTCACGCCCGACCAATATACCTACTCTTTTCATACCTTTCTATTCATTATCATGCCCAATTTTCGACCTTAAGTCCCGGAACACGAGCAAAATGCCGGACATTATTCGTGACCATGGTGCAGCCGAGGCTGACCGCATGGGCCGCGATCAGGACATCAAAATCACCGATCGGGGTGCCTCTTTTTCTAAGAAGGCTATTCAACCGTCCGAATTCATCGGCCGCCGAAGCGTCGAACGGTATCACCTTGATCGATCCAATAAAATTATCTATTGACCGATGAATGCGTTTCGAATTCTTGAGCACCGCACCCAAGCGTAGTTCGACTAACGTGATCGAGCTTATCGCGATCTTGTGAGGGGCAATCCCGTTAATCCGTTCGTGAACACGACCCTGTGCCCTCAACGCGTAGCTGACGCTGTCGGTATCCAGAAGATATTCCATCGATACCTAGTCGAACGGGTTCTTGTGCAAGGATATGTCCACATTGGCCGGCCGTGGAATTTCCTCATCCTCTCTTAAAGAACCGAGCGAGGACAAGAACTCGTCACTCCATTTCTCCGGAGGCCTGACGGGCTCAAGTATCACCTTACGTCCCTCACGTCGCACAAGCACTTCGACCTGATCGTCATCAAATCGACAAGACTTAGGCAGTCTAACCGCTTGGCTTCCGCCATTCTTGAATATTCGGGCACGTTGTATCATCACCAAAAGTATATACTAGCGTATATACATTTGCAATCGTCATTTTGACCCCGGCAGCAGTTCGAGATTGCCCATCTCGCGGTTGTACATATCGAGTTGTCCTACCTCGTCAGCGGTGGCGTCGAGCATCTGCTTGGTCATCGCGATGGAATCGGACAATTGCTCAAAGTCGAGGAGCGAGAATTTCTCGGGCGTCGATATGGTGACGATCTCGTCGTTGAGATAGCTAAAAAAGTTCTCGATCGACTGAAGCTGGCCCTCGACGAGTTTTACGCTGCGCTCGATCTCGTCAAACGAGGCGACGCGGCGTTTCAAGATCTCGACGTTGGTTTGCTGGATGCGTTTTGTCTTGTCGTCAGTCGCGGCTTCCATCGCACGATAGGCCTGCGAGAGTTGGTTGTGGACGGCGGTGCGGTTGATCGATTTCAGGTGCTGCTTGCGGCGGCGATAGACGTCGAGAAGCTCGACAAAGTCTTCCCACCGCTGGTCGAGAGCCTGCAGATTGCTCGGCAGCGACGACGCTCCGGTGAATTTGCGGTAATTGTCCTGTATCTTGTCCTTGAGCCAGCGGAGATATTCGACCGCCTCACGTTCGCGGGGCGTAAAGCTTTTGATCAGGCCCTCGCGATTCGCATTGTGGGCGGCGAGCAGCTTCTGTTTGTGCCGGTTCGCAACAAGCTGCCGATATTGCGGCAGATTTGGGACGACCATGATATACACGGCCTCCGCGATAAGTGCGATAAGCAACGGGATCCAACTGCCCGTGAATGCCGCGGCGGCGAGAAAGCCCGCGAGGGCCCAGAAATTAAAGGGTTCCTTTATCGCTTCCTTCGCATAACTCTGGTTGAATTTTGCGAGGTCTGTGCGGTATTTCGCGAGGTCGGCCATATCAAACCAGCTCATGTGCGAACGCGTTTTCAGATGTCCGCCGCGTTCTGGTCCTCCTAGTTAGTTTGGCCTTCGGTCTTGGTTTCATCTATCGGTACAGCCTCGACCTCGACAGCATCGCCGGCCTCGATCTGTTTGCTCTCGGGCGGTGTGCCGGCGCCGAGCATGCCCATCTGCTGCTTATATTCGAGCAGTTTGTCCTGCATTTGAATGTCCATCGCTTCACGCTCGATGTCGGCCATTTGATTGTCGACCGATGCGGCGCCAAGCTGCAGCTTCGCCTCGGCGGCGGCCACGCGGCGGTCGATCTTTTCGCGCATCTCGTTGAATGTCGATGCGTCGTCCCCGATGTTAAAGGCCTCCATCGTCTGGGCGAGCTGCTCCTGGAGTTTGGCCTGTTTGGCGGCGGAGATAAGCTGCATCGCCTCGGCGGTGCGCTTCTTCATATTGAGGACGTAATTGTCGCGTGCTTTTAAGGCCTGCTGCGAGGCCATCTGGGCCTGCTCGGCCTGTGTGCCCGTGCGTTCGAGGTCGGCCTGTGCCTGCTGAAGCTGGCCGATATAAGCCGTGGCGATATCGTCGCGGCCCATCTTGACGGAGGCTTTGATCTTGCTGTCGAGCTCAACGACCTGCGTCGAGAGATTCTCTTTCTGCTTCAAGAGCAGCCGCTCGGTCGCCATCACCTGTGCGACAGAATTGTTCAATTCGGGCACACGATCGCGCATGTCGCGGATCGTCTGCTGCAATACCAATTCGGGATTCTCGATCCTATCGAGCGCCGCACCCGAAGTCGCAAAAAATACTCGTTTGATCCTCGCCCACAGTCCCATTGTTTATCTATGCTCCTAAACTATTCTCTTAAAACGCCCCGCAGGCCAAATCCCTTACGACCGACGCGGCGGCGAAGTTGCAAATTCACGCATCAGTATATCAGGAATCGTCCATTGTGAATACGCGGCCCGAGCATAGCTGTTCGCGAGCTGAACGCCATCTCCACACCAACAGCGCTTTGCCAAGCAATTTTTCGATTAACGGCTGTGTTCTGGGGTCGTGCAACTCGCGCGTCTGCAAGAATTGTGCTTCCGTCCCGTTCACACGAACATAAGGGCCGCCCCGTGCATCCGAGGGCGTGGCTTGCGAAACAAAGGTAAAGTATCATTTGGAAGTAAATACGCAATGCTTTACCTGACACCTGGAAGATCGACAAAACGATTATGCGAAAAACTGTTTCTTACCTATTGGTCATAACGACGTATCTGAGCTTTATTTCGCAGGCCGCAGTTCCGGCCGGCGCGCAGGTAATTGGAAAAGCTATGGAATCAAGGCTGAAAGACGTGCCCGACGGGCTCAAATTCCGTCTTAGCGAAGGCGTCGAAGGCGCGGAGACGCGTGAGAAACAGCAGCTTCCGGCGACCGATCCGTTGTCGCAGGGCGATACGAGCGGTCTGCTCAAACGGGTGCCCGACATCAAGACGGACAAGGACGATAAGTCGGAGTTTGCCAAACGCATTGGAACGCTGCCTGCGCCTAAGACCGGCCAAAAGATACCCGTAAAATTTCCATCCGACGAGATGCGTGCGGCGCCGAATGTCGATAATTCGGGTGCGCTGCAAGTAATTCGCTGGTCGCCCGAGGGCGAAGTGCCGCTTGCGCCTGATCTTAGCGTGACGTTTTCGCAGCCAATGGTTGCGGTCACGTCGCAGGACGAGGCAGCGAAGTACGCGCCGGTCGAGCTCAGCCCACAGGTCGAGGGACGCTGGCGTTGGCTGGGGACAAAGACGCTGATGTTCGACACGACAAAGCGTTTCCCGATGGCGACGAAGTTCACGGCCCGCGTGCCGGCGGGCACAAAGTCGGCGACCGGCCAAACGCTCGCAAAAGACGTCGTCTGGAACTTCACCACGCCACCGCCAAAGGTCGAGCAGATGATCCCGCAGAACCAGATCACGCGGCGCGACGCACTAATGTTCGTTTCGTTCGATCAGGAGATCAATCCTGAGGCAGTGCTGCGCACGCTCGTCGTAACCGGCGGCGGAAAGCGCCTGCCCATTCGTCTTGCGACGCAGGAAGAGATCGACGGTGACGGCAGCATTTCGTATTACTCAAAGGCTGCACAGCCGAGGCGTTGGCTGGCATTTCGGGCCGTAAATCCCGATGGTTCGACCGAGAATGCGCTTCTGGCGGCATCATCCATCGCGGTCAATGTGGGCAAGGGAACGCCGTCCGCCGAAGGTCCGCTGACGACGCAAAAAGCGCAGGCCTTCAGCTTTCAGACATATAGCGCATTCAAGTTTCAGGCCGGATTCTGCAATTACCGCAATTCGAAGACGTGCTCGCCCTTTGACACTTGGATGATGGAGTTTAACAACTCGATCGACGCCTCGAAATTCACGAAAGAGATGGTCAAGATCGAGCCGGCGGTCGAGGGGCTGAATATCTATCCTTCGGGCGGCTACATTTACATTCAGGGCTACAAGAAAGGACGAACGAGCTACAAGGTGACGGTTGACGGTGCTCTTAGCGACATCTTTGGCCAGACGCTTGGTAAGCCGGCGATGGCGACGATCAACGTCGGCTCGGCACAGCAAAGCCTCTACGCGCAGGGCGGATTCATGGCTGTGCTGGATCCGACGGCGAAACAGGCCTTTTCGATATATTCGACGAATCACAGCAGCGCGAAGGTCAAGCTCTATCGCGTTCGGCCGCAGGATTGGCAGCAGTATCAGCAGTATGTGCGTAGGCTGAACTATGACGACGGCAGACGTCCGGCGATTCCCGGCCGGCTCGTGTATGACGAGACAATCCGCATCGACACAAAGCCCGACGAGATGGTCGAGACACGTATCGACGTGTCAAGGGCACTCGACGGCGGATTTGGCAACGTCATCATCGATATCGAGCCGACCGTTCGGCGAAACAAATACGACCGCACACGGATCTTCACATGGCTGCAGGCGACACAGATCGGGCTGGATGCATTTGTTGATAATTCGGAACTTGTCGGATTCGCGACAGAACTGAAAACGGGCAAGCCGCTGCCGGGCGTCGAGTTGTCGATATGGCCGAACGGAAAAGCTGTCAGCATTCAGCCGTCAGCCGTCAGTGAAGAGGGGTTTCTGGCGAGGGCCTGGAATTGGATCACGAGCTTTGGCAGCGGCGGGCCAAATGCGGGCGATGTCGAGGCGTTCGAGCCGGACGGTTCGGTGAGCGAGATCGAGACCGTTGGCGAGGCACAGACGGATCGGACGGGCGAGAACGGCATCTTGCGCCTTCCGTTGCCCGAGGCCGCACCGGCAACCCAGAATCTGCTGATCGCGAAACGCGGCAAGGATGTAGCCTTCCTGCCGGAGAACACCGATTACTACTGGCAGGACACCGGCAATTGGTATAAGAAGCCCGAATACGACCAGCTTCGGTGGTTCGTCTTTGACGATCGCAAGATGTACAAGCCCAAGGAAGAGGTCGCGGTCAAGGGCTATATCCGCAAGATCACCGGCGGCAAACTTGGCGATGTCGAGGGGCTGGGTGATGCGGCTTCGGGCCTGACGTGGTCGGTCAAGGATCCGCGAAACAACGAGATCGCAAAGGGCACGGGCAATCTGAACGCGTTTGGAGCATTCGACTTCAAATTTACGCTGCCCGACAACGCAAATCTTGGCTATGCGAGGATCGACCTCTCGACGACCAGCAGCATTGCCGGCGACTCAACGACACATCAGTTCCAAATACAGGAATTTCGGCGGCCGGAATTTGAGGTTTCGGCAAAGGTCGAGACCGAGGCGCCGCACTTTGTCGGCGCGAGCGCAATGATGTCGGTCGAGGCAAAATACTACGCCGGCGGCGGCCTCGCGAATGCCGAGACAAACTGGACCGTGACGGCGACGGCGACGAATTACACGCCGCCGAACCGTGACGATTTTACGTTTGGCACGTGGACGCCTTGGTGGGTACGTCACGGTTATGAGGATTATGGCTACGAACGCGGTTACGGCGGCGGCTCGTCGCAGACGTTCAAGGGCGTGACCGATGCGAGCGGGAAGCACCTGCTCAAGGTCGATTTTGAATCGGTCAAGCCGCCGCGGCCCTATGCGATCACGGCTTCGGTTGCGGTGCAGGACGTGAACCGCCAAACGTGGGCGGGCCAGACGTCGCTCCTCGTGCATCCCGCGAATCTCTACATCGGTATCAAAACGCCCCGGACATTTGTTCAAAAGGGCGAGAAGATCGTTGTCGAATCGATCGTCACCGACCTCGACGGCAAGCTGATCGACGGCCGCGACGCTGAGCTCAAGGCCGTGCTGAAAGACTGGACCTTCGATAAAGGTTCCTGGAAGGAAGTCACCGTGGACGAGCAGAACTGTTCCATTAAGTCCACCGAGTCCACTCCGTCCACCTGCACTTTCACCGCCAAGAACGGCGGCCGATACACGATCACGGCGACGGTGATGGATGAGCGCGAGAGGTTTAATGAGAGCGAATTCACCGTTTGGGTGCCCGGCGGCAAGACTCCGCCGAAGCGGAGCGTTGAGCAGGAAGAAGTTCAGATAATTCCCTCGAAGAAGGACTTTGCTCCGGGCGATGTTGCCGAACTGTTGGTTATCTCGCCTTTTGTGGGTGTTGAGGCGGGCAAGGATGCCCGCGCTCCGGCGGAGGGCGTGTTGACGCTGCGGCGGAACGGCATCGTCAAGACCGAGCGGTTCACGATGAAGGACTCGTCGATAACGCTCAAGGTGCCGTTGGAAGAGAAGTATTTGCCGAATATTACGGCGCAGGTTGACCTGGTCGGTGCGGCTCCGAGGATGAAGGATGACGGAACGCCGTTGACGTTTGCGAAGACGGGCGGGCAGGATGCCCGTGCTCCGATGCGGCCTGCGTTTGCTTCAGGCAGTATCGATTTGTCGATCTCGACCGCTTCGCGAAAACTGACGGTCACGGCCGATCCGGTCGATAAGACGCTCGCTCCCGGCGGTTTGACAAAGGTTAATGTTGCAGTTACCGATCATCGCGGCGAACCCGTGGCGAATAGCGAGGTCGCGATCGTGATCGTTGACGAGAGCGTGCTCGCATTGACGCGGTATTCTATCGCCGATCCGATGGGCGTTTTCTACACGTCACGCGGTGACGGTGTTACCGATTATCATCTGCGGAAGGATGTGTTGCTCGGCAATCCTGACGACGTCACGCCTCCGCCGCCTCCACCGGCGGCCATGGCAGACGGTGTCGCGTCGGAGGCTCGAATGGGGTCAGGCGGCATTCTCGCGAACCGCGCAGTACCGAGTCCGAAGATGGTCTCGAAGGGTGGACGCGACGATTTCGCCGGGGCCGACGAAGAGCAGAACCAGCCCGATACGCCGATCAACCTTCGTCAGAATTTCAACGCCCTCGCCCTCTGGTCGCCGACCGTGAGGACGGATTCGAGTGGGCGTGCGGTGGTCGATCTCAAACTGCCGGACAATCTGACGCGATATCGCATCACGGCCGTTTCGGTCGATACAGGAAAGCGGTTTGGCAAGACGGAATCGAACATCACGGCCAAACAGCCGTTGATGGTGCGGCCGAGCGCGCCGAGGTTTTTGAACTTTGGCGACAAGGCCGACATTCCGGTCGTGGTGCAGAACCAGACGGACAAGGATATGGCGGTCGATGTGGCGATGCGTGTTTCCAATGCGAAGTTCGTGGATACGAGCGTTGGTGCAGGCGGGACGCCTGCGGTCCAGTCGGGGAAGCGCGTGGTCGTCAAGGCGAATGATCGTGCGGAAGTGAGATTCCCGGTGACGACTGAGAAAGCCGGGACGGCGCGGTTCCAGTTTGTGGCGTCGAGCGGCTCGTTCTCGGACGCTGCCGAGATCTCGCTGCCGGTTTGGACGCCCGCTACGACGGAGGCGTTCGCGACCTACGGGACGACGGACCAGAATGGAGCGATCGTCCAGCCCGTGCAGACGCCGGGCGAGGTGTTTCCGCAGTTCGGCGGTCTTGAGGTCACGACCTCTTCGACGCAGTTGCAGGAATTGACCGACGCGTTCATATATCTCGCACGCTATCGCTACGAGTGCTCGGAGCAGATCTCGTCGCGAATGATCTCGACCGCCGCCCTGCGCGACGTGCTGAGCGCGTTTAAGGCCAAAGACATGCCGACGGCAGAGGAGTTGAACGCACGGTTCGCACGCGACGTTGAGATATTGAAGTCACGACAACGCGACGATGGCAGCTTTGGCCTGTGGACAAAGGCGAAAGAGCGATACGAATATCCGTTCCTGACGATCCACGTCGCCCACGCCCTGGCGTTGGCCAAGCAGAAAGGCTACAAGGTGCCCGACGGGATGCTCGACAAGACGAAACCTTACCTCAAGAACGTCGAGAAGCATTTTGACGATTGGTACAAGAATTCGATAGAGGTCCGCTGGACTATCTCGGCCTACGCACTCTACATCCGCGACCTGATGGGCGATAAGGATGTCGCGAAAGCCAAACGGCTGCTAACGGAAATGCAAGGCGGAAACCCGAGCAGCAGCGAGGGTGCCCCGCAGACCTCATTCGACAAAGCGCCTTTCGAGGCACTCGGTTGGATATTGTCAGTCCTAGCCGACGACGCTAACTCGCAGACCGAGGTCCAGGCGATCATCCGCCACCTGATGAACCGCACGGCCGAGACGGCTGCAACGGCGAACTTTGTGACGGATTATCGTGACGGTGCGTGGCTGATAATGGCTTCGAACCGCCGCGCCGACGGTGTGCTGCTCGAGGCGTTGATCAAGACTGTCAGTAGCCCGCACGTGAGTAAGCGCGCGGGCGACCTCCCTGACGGTCGGGCTACGGGCACAACCGCCGCGACTGACCTCATCCCCAAGCTTGTCCGCGGACTGCTCGCTCACCGTAAATCCGGTGCGTGGTCGAACACTCAGGAGAATGTGTTCATTCTGCTGGCGATGGATAAGTACTTTAACGCGTACGAGAAGGTGACGCCCGATTTCGTCACACGCGTGTGGCTCGGCAACACCTACGCCGGCGAAGAGGTCTTCAAGGGCCGCTCGGTCGATTCAAGACAGCTCGAAATCCCGATGTCGTATCTCGTCGATCAAGGCGGCACGTCGAATCTCATCATCGACCGACAAGGCGCCGGACGGTTGTATTACCGCATTGGAATGAAGTACGCACCAAAGAATCTGAAGCTCGAACCGGCTGATTACGGCTTCACGGTGCTGCGCAAATACGAGGCCGTTGACGACAAGGATGACGTCAAGCAAAACGCCGACGGTTCATGGACGATCAAGTCGGGTGCACGCGTTCGCGTGCGGCTGACGATGGTCGCTCAGGCGAGGCGTTATCACGTCGCGCTGGTAGATCCGCTCCCGGCGGGCCTCGAAGTGCTGAATCCCGGCCTTGCGGTGACCGAATCGATCCCGGCCGATCAGGGCGGCAACACGGGCGTCGTCGAATACGGTTCGCCTTCATTCGGCCACGGCTGGTGGTGGTGGCGGCAGTATTGGTTTGAGCACCAGAACTTCCGCGATGAGCGGGCCGAGGCGTTCGCGTCGCTGCTGTGGGAGGGCGTTTACAACTACACCTACGTTACACGCGCGACTACGCCCGGCCAATTCGTCGTGCCGCCTGCCAAGGCCGAGGAGATGTATCATCCTGAGACATTCGGGCGGACCGGTACGGATATTGTAAGAATTGAGTAGTCCGAACGGCCTGGGTTCTTGGCAAAGAAAGTAGCTATTAGCCACTAGCTGTGAGCTGATAGCTATTTTTCTTTAGTGTTATCATGGTGGCGATGGTTACAGGGCCGTCCATTAAACATACGAACGATCTAATGAGGCTGCGCGAAGTGCTGCGGCTCGAATCGAGTGCGATCGAGCGGGCAGCGGGCGCGCTTGATGACGTTCGGGCTGAGGCGGCCTTGTCGCTTCTGCACGATTGTCAGGGCAAGGTTATCGTCACGGGCGTGGGCAAATCGGGTGTTATCGGGCAAAAGATCGCGCAGACGCTGATCAGCACGGGAACCGTCGCTGTGTATGTTCATCCGAGTGATGCGCTGCACGGCGGGCTTGGGATAGTTTCGACAGGTGACATTGTCATCGCATTGAGTAATTCGGGTGAGACGGATGAATTGCTGGCGATGCTTCCTGCACTAAAGCAACGAGCCGTTTCGATGATCGCAATCGTTGGCAAGGCCGATTCGACGCTTGGACGGGCGGCTGACGTCGTTCTCGATGCGTCGGTGGATGCGGAGGCATGTCCGCTCAATTTGGCACCCACAGCATCGACAACCGTCTCTCTCGCACTCGGCGATGCACTTGCGATGGTCTTGATGGAAAAGAAAGGCCTGACGGAGAGCGATTTCGCCGCGAATCATCCTGCCGGACAACTTGGTAAGCGGCTCACGATACGCGTCGCCGACCTCATGCAGCCAAGTCCCAACATCGCCGTTGACGCGGGCTGGCTCGATGTCGTTAGGGCGATCTCAAAACACGGGCTCGGCGCGGTGAACGTCGTTGGCGATGATGGACGGCTGCTTGGTATCGTGACCGACGGCGACCTGCGACGGACCGTCGAGCAGACTCAGGTGGCCGAGCTTGCACGCCTCACGGCGACGACAATGATGACGGCCTCGCCCATCACTGTGACGGGCGATATTCTCGCTATCGACGCGTTAAAACTGATGGAAGACCGACCGTCGCAGATATCAGTTCTGCCGGTGGTTGAGGGCGAACGATGCGTCGGGCTGCTCCGGCTGCACGATATCGCACGAGCCGGGCTCTAGCGTTTCTATTATAGGCTTCCACTCACAGACAGTTCTCGCATCTAGTGTAGTTCAGCCAGACTGCACCTAATTCCGAAGCAATCGCCAATTATACATCGCGTTTGTTAGAATCACGTTCTTATGGCGTCACCGCTCGTAGCCATCATAGGCCGGCCGAATGTCGGCAAATCGACGTTGTTCAATCGCCTTACAGGTTCGCGCAAGGCGATCGTCGGCGATGAGCCGGGCATTACACGCGACCGAATGTACGGCGAGGTCGAGTGGCGGGCCAAGAGTTTCAGGCTGGTCGATACCGGTGGCATCGTGCCGGATGACGAGGCTATCATCCCGGCGAACATATTCAAACAGGCATCGAATGCTATCGAGGAATCTGTCGCGATCATTTGGGTCGTTGATTCGCGTACGGGTGTGACGCCGCTGGACGAGGAACTTGCCGTCCTGCTGCGAAACACAGGGAAACCGGTATTTATCGGGGCGAACAAAGCCGAGTCTCGACGGGTCGAGGACGAGGCGGGTGAGTTTCACAGGTTTGGCTTTGAATTGATGCCGATCTCCGCCGAGCACGGCAACGGTGTGGGCGATCTGCTCGATCAGGTGTTCGACGTTCTCGATCTCGAGATCGAACCCGATGAGAAACCATCGAACGACATCAGGCTCGCCATCATCGGACGGCCGAATGTCGGTAAGTCATCTCTACTTAATAAGATACTAGGCGAGGAGCGCGTCATCGTATCGCCCATCGCAGGGACCACTCGGGACGCTATCGACACGCATTTACAGGTCGACGGGCAGGATTACCTTCTGATTGATACTGCCGGAATTCGCCGCAAGGGCAAGACGACCGAGATGGCCGAGAAACTGTCGGTCATTATGGCCCGCAAATCGCTCGAACGCGCCGATGTCGCGATCCTCGTTATTGACGCCGTCGAAGGCGTGACCAATCTCGACGCAAACATCGCAGGGTATGCTCTCGATAGCGGCTGCTCGATCATCATCGCGGTCAACAAATGGGACGCGGTTGAGGAGAAAGAGACAAATACGGTATACGAATTCGAACGCTCGCTCCGTGATGGCATGAAGTTCCTCGACTGGGCACCGATCGTGACGATATCGGCGCTGACGGGCCAGCGCGTGACAAAGATATTGCCACTCGTAAAACAGGCCGCCGAAGCCCGCGATCAGCGGATCCAAACATCGCGGCTCAATCGATTTTTCGAGGAGATGATCTCGCAGCCAAAAGGCGGCACGGCTCCGGCCCCGGTCAAAGGCGGGTTTTCGCGATTGAAAGTGCAATTCATCACGCAAGCGGGAATTCGGCCGCCGCTCTTCATATTATTTACTTCAGGCGGCAAGGCGGGGCTGCATTTCTCCTATCTGAGATATGTGGAGAATCGTTTGCGTGAGGAATTTGGCTTCTTCGCGACACCGGTGAGGCTTGTCGAGCGGCACAAAACGAAACCAAAATGATATGCTCGAAAGAAGTGAGAAATCAGAAGTGAGAAGTCAGAATTGATGGAGATCATCCTTCTTCTCTTCAGGATCCTGTTGGCGGGCATTTTTGCGCTGGCCGGAACAACCAAATTGCTCGACCTCGACGGTTCGAAGCGGGCGATGCAGGATTTTGGCGTGCCGTCCGGCGTCGCGATGCCCGCGGCTGTTCTGTTGTCTTTAGTGGAACTGGCCATTGCGGCTTTTTTGCTGCCGGTTGAGACTTCGTGGTATGCGGCGATCGCGGCGCTCGTAGTGCTTGCGATCTTTGTGGCACAAATTGGGTATCAATTGTCGCGGGGAAATGCGCCCGATTGTCACTGTTTCGGCCAGGTTTACAGCGAGCCGATCGGTAGGTCGAGCATTGTCAGGAACTCTGTCTTTGCTGTTCCCGCCGTCGTGCTCATAGCCTCTGGCCGCGGTGCGCAGGGAATGGCACTTTCCGACCCACGGCTGGATGTAATGCAGTTGGCGTTTGGTGTTGTGATCGTCGGGCTGCTTGTCGCGGCGGTGTCACAGCTTCGACGGTTAACAAAGCGGCAAGACGAGATCGTAAAGCGGCTTGACGTGATCGAGGCCGTGTCGCACACGGAAGGCCACGTTCACCGTGACGAAGCCGGGCATCCGAATGACGGAATGCCCATCGGTGCCGTGGTCGCGGACTTTGAGGCTAAGCGGGTGGACGGCCCGACGGCCACGCTCGCGGACATTCGGGCGAACGGGCGGCCGGTACTGTTCTTCTATGTCAGCCCGACATGCAGGCCGTGTGAGGCACTGCTGCCGGAATTCGCCGCGTGGCAACAGGAACTCGCCGGCAAGGTCGATATCATCTTTATTACGTCGGGAACGACAAAGGAGAACCGCGACAAATTCGGCGACCTCGGGCCGATGCTCATACAGGAGCATACCGACGTTTCCGACCTGATCGGTGCGAAATGGACGCCGACGGCAGTTCTCATGGGAGCCGACGGCCGCATCGCGAGCCACGCAGCGCCGGGCGACATCGCGATCAGAGACCTCGTTGACAAGATCAAGGCGGACGACGCGGGCCGGGAGTTTGCCCATTACACGAACGGCAACGGCACGGAGCAGACGTTGAAGATCGGCCAGGCCGTGCCGGAACTCTCGGTTACTGACCTTTCAGGCCGCAGGCTTACCGATGCTGACCTGAAAGGCAAGCAGACTCTTATCGCTTTTTGGAGCACGGGCTGTTCGCATTGTTCGGCGATGCTGCCTGATCTGCGTAATTGGGACGAATCAAAAAATGCCGACGAGCCGAATCTATTGGTCTTCTCTGACGGCGACGAAGAGACGCTGCGGGAGTTTGGACTGATCTCGCCGATAGTCCTGGATGAGGGCCACCGAACGGCTGCAACTCTCGGCATGTTTGGCACGCCGTCGGCGGTGCTCGTTAATGAGGACGGCGTCATCGTGACCGAGACAGCGATCGGCGCCCCGAATATCTGGTCACTGATCGGAAAAAGAAAATAGCGGCCCGAGTCAGTAGGACGACCTTGAGGGAGGGCGCTCGCGGATATCTACGCGCTGTGGATGCTGCGGGCCTCCTCCCTCACGGTCGGGCTACTGACACCTATTTATGAAGAAACCCCTTGACTGGCAGATAACTGCGACGGACGGCAATGCGCGCGCCGGCGTGTTGACGACGCGGCGGTCCGTGATCGAAACGCCGGTATTTATGCCGGTCGGGACGCAGGGTGCGTTAAAGGGCGTTCGGTTTGAGTGGCTTGAGGGCGAGATCGATGCGCGGATCATTCTCGCGAACACGTATCACTTATTTCTGCGGCCGGGAATTGAGGCTATTCGCGAATTTGGCGGGCTGCATAGATTTACTTCGTGGGACCGTTCGCTTCTCACCGATTCCGGAGGGTTTCAGGTGTTTTCACTGACGGACCTGCGAAAGCTGACGGAAGAAGGCGTCGAGTTTCGTTCGCATTTGGACGGGAGTAAGCAGTTTCTCTCGCCCGAGGTATCAATGGAGGTGCAGGCGGCTCTCGATTCCGAGATCGCGATGGTCTTTGACGAGTGTCCGCCGGGCGATGCGGGGCACGAACGGACGAAGCAGAGTCTGGAATTGACTGCGAGATGGGCGGCGAGGTCGAAGAAGAGACTTGATGAACTCAACTCAGAACCGGGAGCGGTAGCGACCGGATTCTTTATGCCTGATGCTGATTCAAGTTCAAAGAATCCGGTCGCTACCGCTCCCGGTTCTGAATTGAATGGCCGCCAATCGTTATTTGGGATTGTTCAGGGGGCAGGACACTTGGACCTCCGGAAAGAAAGCCTTGACCGCACGGTCGAGATCGGGTTTGACGGATACGCGATCGGCGGGCTGAGCGTTGGTGAAGAGAAGCCGGTGATGTATGGCGTGCTGGAGTTTCTCACACCGCAAATGCCGGCTGATGCACCGAGGTATCTCATGGGCGTCGGGACGCCTGAGGACCTTGTCGAGGCGGTCGGACATGGTGTGGATATGTTCGATTGCGTGATACCGACGCGAAACGGGCGCACGGGCGGCGCATTTACTTCACGCGGCAAGATCAACATCCGCAACGCCAAGTTCGCCCTCGACGACGAACCGCTTGATCCGGATTGCGGCTGTTCGGTCTGCAAACGCTATTCGCGGGGCTATCTCAGGCATCTATACCAGGCGGGCGAGATGAATGCGGCGATAATGATCTCACACCACAATGTTGCGTTCTTTGTCGAGACAATGCGGCGCTCCAGGGCGGCGATAATCGAGGGGACGTATCGTATCTTTAAGAAAGACTTTCTTGAAAAACTTCAAGAGAACGACGCGGCGTTTGATTAAGCCGCGACAAATGTATATTATTTTGCTTTTGTCTTTTTGACTCGATCTGCGATGAATATTTCCTTACTGCTTTTTGAAGGTGAAGCGGCCGGTGGCGGCAGTCTGATCTGGACGCTGCTTCCATTCGTCTTTATCTTTGGCATCTTTTATTTCCTCGTGATACTGCCGCAGAAACGGCAGAAGCAGCAGCTTCAAGAAATGATCGGCTCGCTTAAGATCAACGACGAGGTCGTCACCAATGGCGGCATTATCGGCACGGTCAAGGAGGTTCGCGAAACAAGCTTGATCATCGTGAGTGCGGACAAGTCATTCCTCGAGGTCGGCAAGAGTGCGGTCGTGGGCAAAAAGCCAGAGTAGTTTACCAGAATGAAGAACACCGGTTTATGGATCAGGACGGCGATCATCATCGCCATCACGCTCGCGGGCATCTATCTCGTGATCGGGCCGCGGCGTACGCCGTCGTCGGCTGATCTCTCGTGGGAAGGGATCAAGGCGAACATTGCCGAGAATATCAATCTCGGTCTCGACCTCAAGGGCGGCTCGCACCTCGTGATGCGGGTCAAAACGGACGATTACCTCAAGACGCTTACAGAGAACAACGCGCAGGCAGCGATGACGGCGGCGACGGACGCCAAACTGCCCGTCAGCGGCAACAACGTGATCGCTGACGGCGCGAATTACGCGGTCGAGCTGACGCTGTCGGACCCGGCACAGGCACAGGCCGTCATAGATGAGGTAAAGAAGAAGGTCGATTTCGTCAACTGGACGGAGAACACGACTGGCAACACGATCCGATGGACGCTGCCGTCGCAGATCCAGCAGGTGCTAAAGATACAGGCAGTTGATCAGGCGATGAAGATCATCGACAGCCGGATCAACGCGTTTGGCGTAAAGGAGCCAACGCTCCAAAAGCACGGTGCTGAGTCGTCCGGACAGATACTGCTGCAGATGCCCGGCGTAGATGACCCGGAACGTATCAAGAACCTGATCGGGGCCGAATCCAATCTCGCCTTGATGAAGGTGGTAAGTGGGCCAAATCCGCAACCTGTGCAGACGTATCCGACCGAGGAGGCTGCAAAGCAATCAATGGGCGGCACGATCCCGGCGAACAGGCGGATCCTGCCATACGCAGATAAGGATGAGCCGACAAGTAAGTCGTCGAACGCAACGCCCGACCCTGCCAAACCCAAACAATTCGTGGTGGTCGAGTATCCGGCGATCGTTGACGGGAGCGAGTTGCGAGAGGCAAACGCAGGATCACGGACGGGAAGCGATCGAGATTTTGAGATCAGCTTTTCGCTGAAACCTGCGGGGGCCCAGAAGTTTGGCGACTGGACCGGCAAGAACATCAACAATTACATGGCCGTCGTCCTGAACGGTGAGGTAAAATCGGCTGCCTACATCAAGTCGCAGATATTCGATCAGGGACAGATCACGGGCCGATTTACAAAGGAGTCAGCCGAAGACCTGGCACTCACCCTGAAGTCAGGCGCCTTGCCGGCGAAGATCGAGTATCAGGAGGAACGCACCGTCGGGCCGAGCTTGGGAGCCGATTCGATCAAGGCCGGCGTTGAGGCGTCGCTTGGCGGCCTGATCTTCGTTGTGGCGTTCATGTTGTTCTACTATCGCGGCTCCGGCGTAAATGCCGTGGTCGCGTTGGTGCTGAATATGGTGCTGACCATGGCTGCGCTGGTGATGATCAAATCTACGCTGACGCTGCCGGGTATCGCTGGGCTGATCTTGGGCATAGGTATGGCGGTCGACTCGAACGTGCTTATCTTTGAGCGCATCCGAGAAGAACTGCGAGACGGGAAGTCCATTCCGAGTGCGATCGAGCTTGGATTTGACCGCGCGTTCATCACCATCATCGACACGCATATCACCACGATCCTGTCATCGGTGATCCTTTATATTTATGGTTCGGGCCCGATCCGCGGGTTTGCGGTTACTCTCGTCCTTGGATTGTTGATCAACTTGTTCTCGGCCGTATTCGTTTCGCGGACCATCTTTATGTGGCTCCTGGAGAAGCGTCCGAACATGGCGAAATTGAGTATTTAGATGCTGGAATTCTTTAAGAACATAGACGTCGATTGGATGGGCTGGCGAAAACCGCTCATCATGGTCTCGATCGTTATCCTGCTGGCCGGGCTTGGCTCGGCTATCGGCCGCCAATTCACGCCCGGGGGAACGGATGCTTTTAACCTCGGAGTCGATTTCAGAGGCGGAACGGTCGCAACCGTTAAGTTTCGGAGCAAGCCGCCGGCCGATGATATTCGCGCGGCGCTTGAGGGCGTCGGCGTTGAAGAGGCGATCATTCAGGATTCGACCGACAAGGCTGATGAGGTCCTGATCAAGGTGCCGACGATGGGGCAGCGTGAGGAATGTCCCAACGTTGATGAGGCCGGACGCTGTTTTGTGAAGAGGGGGCTCGACACCTTTGGCAAGGAAGCCGAGGGAGCGGCCACGCTCAACGACGACCAAACGGCTGCTTATAAGATCGTGGGAACAGATTCTGTCGGCCCTGTCGCAGGAGCACAACTGCGTAATCAGGCTGTGATCGCGACACTGCTCGGGATGGTCGGCATCCTGCTGTTCATTGCGTTCCGCTACGACTGGACGTATGCGGCCGGCGCCGTTATAGCTGTTTTTCACGACGTGCTGATCACGCTGGCATTCTTTACGATCTTCCAATGGGAGATCAGCCTGAACGTGCTGGCCGCGCTGCTGACACTCGTCGGCTTTTCGGTCAATGACTCGATCGTCATTTTTGATCGTATCCGCGAGAATCTAACGCTGCATCGCGGCGAGTCGCTCTATTCGCTGACGAACCAATCGATCAATCAGACGATGTCGAGGACGATCGTTACGAATGGCCTTGTGTTTCTGGCGGTACTTGCATTGGTGCTATTTGGCGGCGAGGTGCTTCGCGGATTCTCGCTGGCGTTGTTTGTCGGGTCGATCACGGGAACGTATTCGACTATCGCTATTGCGAGTCCGATAGCCATTTGGTGGCAAAGCAAGCTGGGCGATTCGCGCGTTAAGGAGGTACTCGTGCCGCAGCAGCAGGGCGAGAAATTGGCATCGTCCGCGCGGCGCACGGTCACGCGTCGGCCGGTTACGAGATAACGGACAATAAAGCCTGAATTTATCACTCGAAAGCAAGATATCTGTCTTGACTTTGCTTTGGTAAACTCTTAGACTTCATTTCGTTGCTGGTCAATTATTTGGTGGTCGTCTTGGCCCGATGGCGGGCGGGGCTCGTGTCGCTAACGCCGCGATAGTTAGCGTTCCGTTGGTCAGAGAGCCGTTGCAACGCCAGCATTTGCTAATGTCATCAAAGCAATAATATTTTTCGTGACCCTTGACCTGAACTTGGCACCGGAAGAAAGGGAGGAAGTACAATGCTAGACCAAATGGTAGAATCGAAAGACACCGGAGCTGAGAATAAGCGGCGCAGTGAATTCATGCTGATCGTTCTCGTCATCGCGGTGATCACGGTCGTTAGCCTGTGGACGCGGGATCTGTTTGCTCACGACTATGGGATGGGTGGTGACGACCTGTCACTTACTACACTCGTCGCACCCGTTCCGGTAGCGGACGAAGAGCCGCCGCCCGAGGAACAGAAGAAACCGGAAGAGCAGAAGCAGCCGGATGTGGATGTTCGCCGTGAGTTGATCCAGAACATCATGTCGTCACCGATCAAGCCGCCTGATACTATCAGCACGACGCGCAACCTAATAAAGGAAATGCGCACCGATCGCTTGACGAAGCTCGGGTCAAGCGATTCGGATACGGGTGCCAGGATCGATCCGGGCGTGGCTCGTGTTGTCGATTCGGGAGGGACCGATGGTCTTTCGACCGGAACGGGCGGCAGTGGTGACACGGGCGGAGCCGGTGTCCCGCCTCCGCCTCCGCCACCTGAGAAAAAGGCGCCGCCAAAGACAGTATCCGGCGGTGTGCTTAACGGCAAGGCAACGAGCTTGCCGAAGCCGGGATATCCGGCCGCGGCTCGTGCGATGCGAGCCTCCGGTTCGGTGAGTGTTCAGGTGTTGATCAGTGAGTCCGGGAGCGTGATCTCGGCCAATGCCGTCAGCGGCCATCCGCTGCTGCGTGCTGCGGCTGAGGGCGCGGCCCGCGGAGCGCGGTTCAGCCCGACGCTGCTTTCCGGACAGCCGGTGAAGGTTTCGGGTGTCATCACTTATAATTTTGTCCCATAAGGACGCAGTGGTTAGACGGCCGCCTGCGGCGGCCGTCTTGACCTGTTAGATCTCTATCGCAATATTAGAATTCTTTGATTTCATTGGAGGAAAAACCATGACTTTTGTAGCCAGCCTGATCGGAACGGATATTTCGGGCTTTTTCTTGATGTTCTCCGAGGGAGGAGTCTCCTTCGGTATTTACGATATCGCAAAGAGCCTTACCATTCCCGGTTGGGGCGTTATCATCACCCTTTTGATCCAGTCGGTCTACATGATCGCCGTCGGTATCGAAAGGTGGCTGACATATAACAAGGCCAAGGCCCAGTCGCGCCAGTATGCGCCGAAAGTTGCCCAGGCCCTGAAGAACAGCAACATTGATGAGGCGATCAATATCAGCGACAAGCACAAGGATTCGCATCTTGCGATGGTCGTATCGTCGGGCCTGAAGGAATTTGCTGCCCATCAGGGCAACACCGATATCTCGGCTGACGAGATGGAGGCCTCAAAGCGTGCACTCGAGCGTGCGATAGCCGTCAAAACGGCCGAACTGAAGCGCGGCCTCGCCGGCCTCGCTACTGTTGGTTCGACTGCACCATTCGTGGGGCTCTTTGGAACGGTTGTCGGTATCATCGGAGCGTTTCAGGCCTTGAGGACCAACGAATCGGCCGGTATCGGAGCTGTTGGTGGTGCTATCGCAGAGGCGCTGGTCGCTACCGCGTTCGGTATCCTCGTGGCGGTGCCGGCGGTGTGGCTGTTCAACTACTTCACAAACAAGGTGACGAGCTTTGGCGTGGAGATGGAGAATTCAGCGTCCGAGCTGGTCGATTACTTTATCAAGCAGCGCTCACGCAGCCTCCGAGGATAATTTGGGCAATTCCTTGGCCCCGGCAGTAATAAGGAGAGTTTTGCTATGAGCATGAAAGTCGGTGGGACCGACGAATACAATTCCGAGATCAACGTCACGCCAATGGTGGACGTAATGCTCGTGCTGCTGATCATCTTTATGATCGTCACGCCGCTGCTCCAGCAGGGGGTTTCGGTAAATCTTCCGCGCGATATGGTGAGCCCTGATGAGGACGCCGACATCGCGAAGGATACATCCGTGATCGTGGCGATCCCCGATAACAGTAATTTCTACATCGGGAAGGAGCAATATCCTATCGATGCCCTCGGCGACGTGATCAAGCGCCGCATGGAGGGAAAGACCCCTGACAAACGGATCGTATATATCAAGAGCGGCGTCGAGGTCGATTACGGCCGGGTCGTCGCGGCGATCGATACTATTCGTAAACAGGACATCGATAAGATCGGCCTCGTAGCAGACAAGAAGAAGGGCGGCGAACCGTCCCAGTAGATCTGGACGTTCAAACGACCGAGGTGAGTGAAATATGGCTATGTCAGTAAGCGCCGGCGGTGAGGGCGGCGCAACACCACATATTAACGTGACGCCGTTGATCGACGTGCTTCTGGTGCTGTTGATCATCTTTATGGTCATCACGCCGCTCAAGCCGAGCCGGTTTGAGGCAAAGGTCCCTGCGGAGCCAAAGGATCAGCAGGATGTCAACGTCAAGCCCAATCCCCTGACACTCGTCGTGGCGATCAACAAGGAGACGCGTGGTGTCACGCTGAACAATGAGGCGTTTGGCGATGTCACAGACACGGAAAAGCTCGGCAATAAGCTTCGCGAGGTGTTTAAGGAACGCGAGAACCAAGGTGTGTTTCGTGAAGGGACAAACGAGATCGAAAAGACGATCTTTATCAAGTCGCCGAAATCAGTCAGATACGGTGATGTCGTAAAGGTGATCGACGCGGCGAAAGCTGCGGGCGCCTCGCCGATCGGGCTTCAGATCGACGATCTGTCAGAGTAATTTGCCGCATCTGCTCGTGACCGGACGCTCGTCCGGCCGCAGGCGGCGTGAACGGAGTCAAATGATGAGATTCTCTCGTGTTGGAATCATCGCTCTTTTAGCTGTCACTGTATTGGCAGGGGCGAATTGCGGCTATTACAACCGTGTAATGGCCCGTAAGGATCTGGTTGACGGCTCGGCCGCCTACAAGAATCGTAAGTTCGATGAGGCCCAGACGCTGTTTAAGAAGGCGGTGGCTCGCGATCCCAAGGGCGATTACCTTGAAGGCAGGATGGCTCAGCTCTTTCTGGCAAGGACGCTCCATTCGCAGTATATCGGCAACCGAAAGGACACAGCGAAGGCCGAACAGGCCATCGTTGAGTACCAGAAGGCACTTGCATTCGACCCGAATGACCAGAGCTCCTACAAGGCGATAGCGAGCCTGTACGAGAACCTCCAGAAGTCGGACGAGTGGCTTGATTGGGTGACAAAGCGCTCACAGAATGCGAGCATCCCACCTGAACAGAGGGCTGAGGCGTTTACGTCGCTTGCAGCAAAGAAGAACAGCTGTGCCACGGACATCTCTGACACCGAGGCGACCAAGAAGAAGACGACGAAGGACGGCAAGCCTGCCTACACATACGTCAAACCGGCCAACAGTGAGGATTTTGAGAAGCTTAAGCAGTGCATTGCCGATGGAATGCAGCTGATCGATCAGGCGATCGCTCTCGAGCCCGACACGGTAAAGAATGCTGCGAGTATCAATATCAAGAGCCTCTCGGATGCGGACCTCAAGGCCAAGCAGGACCTGCTCAAGGTGTTTGAATCGGCACGCTCCTACAAGACGAGCCTCTTGTATCAGTCATCATTCCTGGCCGAGATGGAAGGCCGCGGTGAGGATCACACTCGGCTTAAGGCCGAGGCTGATGCCTACCGCAAGAAGTTTCTCGAATTGAGCGATATCGGCAAGAATATCCAAGCCGAGATCGATGAGCGTGCGGCCGCAAAAGAGGCCGAGGCCACCGGTAACAAGAACGGCAAAACCAACGCTAACGCCACGTCAAACAAGTAACAGCGTTTTTCTTTCCAACTTGGACGATGCTCAATTACAATTTAATTGAGCATCGTTTTTTCAATTGCGAATTACGAAATATGAGTTTCGATGCGCCGGTCGTAATTCGCAACTGTTGATTCGTAGTTCAGTTTATGATCAGGATCGAGGACGTCATCGAAAAGGTCCAGGCAAATCGGCCAAATGCCGATATCGATCTGATCCGCCGCGCGTACGTGTTCTCGGCCCTGCATCACAGCGGCCAGAAGCGGGCGTCAGGCGAGCCATACCTCGTTCACCCGATCGAAGTGGCGTCGATCCTGGCCGATATGCGGCTCGATGAAGTTAGTGTCTCGACGGGATTGCTGCACGACGTCGTCGAAGACACACTGGTCGATCTCGACACGATCCGCGCGACGTTTGGCGACGAGATCACGACGTTAGTTGATGGGCTGACAAAGATCGCCAACATCAGCGACCTTTCAAAAGAAGAGCAACAGGCCGAGAATGTTCGCAAGATGGTGCTGGCGATGGTCACGGACGTCCGCGTCGTGCTCATTAAGCTGGCCGATCGTCTTCATAACATGCGGACGATGCACTATCTCAAGCCCGAAAAGCGCAGCCGCATCTCGCAGGAAACACTTGATATTTACGCTCCCATTGCACATCGGCTGGGAATGGGTAAGGTCCGCGGCGAACTCGAGGACCTGGCGTTCCAAAATCTCTATCCACAAGATTACAAACGACTTGCACGTGAGGTCGAGATCCGCCGCCCGGAATTAGAGGCGACGCTTGAGAAGGTAAAGACGACGATCTCGGAAAAGTTGACGGCGAATAAGGTGCCCTTCATTACCGTTGAGGGCCGAGTGAAGCGACTATATTCTCTCTGGAAGAAGCTGAAAAAGCAGAAGATCCATATCGAGCAGGTTTACGATATGATCGCTGCCCGCATCATCACGCCCGACGACCCGAAGAATTGCTACCTTGCCATGGGCGTCATTCACGACATCTGGACGCCAGTGCCGGAGCGATTCAAGGACTGGATCGCAATACCGCGGGATAACCTCTACCGATCCCTTCACACATCGGTGATAGGCGATACGGGGCAGCCTTTTGAGGTCCAGATCCGGACAGAGGAAATGCACCGGATCGCCGAAGAAGGCGTCGCGGCTCATTGGCGTTATAAGGAAAGCAGCCTGGGCAAGCTGGAAGATGAATCAACCCTCGACGAACTGCGACGCACCGTTGAGAAACTGCTCTTGCCGCTAGTCGAGGAGACGGAGGCCCACGGGGATTCTGCGGACTTTATTGAAACGCTCAAACTCGATCTTTACCCCAAGGACGTTTACGCTTTTACACCGATGGGTAAGGTAATACAGTTGCCAAAAGGGTCAACGACCATTGATTTTGCCTATGCGATCCATTCGGCGGTCGGCGATAAATGCACGGGCGCAAAGATAAACGGCCGTATTGTGCCCCTGAAGACCGAACTCCAGAACGGCGACGTGATCGAGATCCTGACCAAGCAGAATGCGAAGCCATCGAGCGACTGGCTGGAACATGCGTTTACGTCGCGGGCGCGAAGCCGGATCAGGCATTACATCACACAGCAGCAGCGGCTCGAGTCTATCGAGATCGGCCGGAAGCTGATCGAGAAGGAAGCAGAGAAGTTTCGGGTCACGGCTAAGAAGCTTCTCACGAATGAGGTCGAGCTCAAACGCATCGCGCACGAATACGGTCTGAGTCGCCCGGACGATCTCTTCGCCTCCGTCGGTTATGGCAAGACGCTGCCGCGCAACGTGATCGGCAAACATCTCGGAGCTGAAAAGTTCAAGGAACTCGATCCGGACGCGGGTAAGCCAACACGTCTAAAAACTGCCACGAAGGCTGTTCGCAAGCTGATGGGCATGGAGGACGCCATTGTCGTAAAAGGTGTCGACAATCTGCTGATCAACCGTGCCAAATGCTGCAATCCGCTCCGCGGCGAAGCGATCATCGGCTACATCTCGCTCGACAAGGGCATCGTCGTCCACAACAAGCGCTGTAAGAATGTCTCGCAGCTAATGATCAACAAAGAGCGGATCGTCGAGGTCAATTGGGCCAAGTCCGATAAGGAGCAGATACAGTCAGTCCAACTTCTAGCAACCACCGAAAACCGCACAGGCATGCTCGCCGGCATCACCAATGCGATCGCTGACATCAAGACAGGGATCCGCGACGTCCACGCCGGAGTATCGAAAAACGACATCGGCATAATCGAGGTCACCGTCGAGGTATTCGACAAGAAGCACCTCGACAAGGTCGTCGGCGCAATCGAACACGTCCCCGGTGTCATCGCCGTTGAGCGAGTCAACGCTTAGGCGGAAACCCGACCTGTAGGGAGGGTGCCCGTTAGTTAGGGCTGGGCTCACGTGGACCAACTGTCGTTGAATCTTTCTTCGTCTGCGGCTCAGGCCAACGGGCACCCTCCCTACAGGTTGGGTTTCTGCCTTTTCTTTTGCCGTCTGATTTGCTAGAATTCGCCTTTTGCTTGGAGATTAGGCAAAGGCATTTTATGATCGAGACTGTTACAACTGACAGGGCCCCCGGCGCGATCGGGCCGTATTCACAGGCCGTTAAGGCTGGCGGGATGGTGTTTTGTTCGGGGCAGATACCGATCGATCCCTCGACGGGAGAGTTTGTGTCTGAGACGGTTGCTGAACAGACCGAACAGGTCTTGAAGAATCTGGGCGAGGTGTTGACGGCGGCTGGCACGGGCCTTGATAAGGTCGTGAAGACCGGTGTCTTTCTTGCCGATATGAATGATTTCGCTGAGATGAACGAGGTCTATTCGCGCTATTTCAGTGAGAATAAGCCTGCTCGGGCCACGGTGCAAGCTGCAGGTCTGCCGCGTGGGGCACGGGTCGAGATAGACTGTATCGCGGTTTTGTAGGCAAAAGAAAACGCCCATATTTACGGGCGTCTTGCAACCAAAGCAGCCGGTAATAACTCTAAGGTTTACGCGGCTTTGACAATTTTTCCGGACTTGATGCAGCGTGTGCAGACCTTCATTTTCGCGTTGCTTCCGGTGGACAGTTGGACGCGAACAGGCTGCAGGTTAGGGTTGAACCGACGACGCGTCTTATTGTTCGCGTGTGAAACGTTATTACCAAATTGCGGGCCTTTCCCGCAGATGTCGCAGCGTTGTGCCATATTATTTCCGATGAGTTTTTAGAAAAACTCAAAACGATATTTATAACAAAACGTTCTGATATTAGTCAAACATGAATAGGTTGAAAGCCATAGGAGCTATTTTGAACATGAGAAACAAACGGCCGTCGGTGACGGCAGCGTTAGCATTATCGACGGTCTTGTTTGCCGCGTGTGGTCAGGCACCGCCGGGGAATTCGACGGGTGGTTCGGTCGACCCAAATGAAACGGCTGCCAAGGTGAACGGCAAGGTCATCACCATGCAAGAGGTCGAGCGCGCGGTGAAGCAGGAATCCAGGGGACAGGAAGCTAAGATGTCGCCGCTCGAACTCGCGGCGGCGCGGCTGCAGATCCTCCAAAACCTTGTCGAGCAAGAGGTGATGTACCAGAAGGCCGAGGGCGAAAAACTTGTACCCACCGAGGAAGACATTACGGCTGAGATCAATAAACGAAAGGTAGATAGCCGAATGTCTGCTGAGGAATTTGACAAGCAGATGAAGGAGGCCGGCCTCGACGAGAGATCATTCCGCGATACGGTGAGAAAGGGCCTGGCGATCCAGAAGCTGATCGATAAGATCACCGGCCGGATAGAGACGCCCAGTGAACGCGAGATAGAGGAGTTCTTTAAGAGCAATCCCGATATGTTCGTGAAGAAGCGCGGCGTTCGGCTCGCTGCCATTGTTATTGACCCATCGGACGGCGGGCAGGGCGACACGACCCGAAATGCCGCGGAGGCGGAGCAGAAGGTGAAGGAAGTGTTGGCAAAGGTTGCACAGCCGGCGAGCGATTTCGCCGCGATAGCTCGTGAATACAGCGAGGACGGCAGCCGGCTTCAGGGCGGCGACTTGGGCTATATCAGCGAGCAGGAACTCAAGCAGAACTTTGGCGACCAGATCGCCGGCGGTTTTATGAACCCGCAATTTGACGTTGGGCGTATAACGAATGCTGTGCCGCTGCAAGGCAAGGCGTACATCTTCAAGCTGCAGGAGCGGATCGAGAAGGACGAGAGCCTTACGCTTGAGAATCCGTCTGTTCGGCCGCAGATCACCCAATTGCTTACCGACAATAGAAAGCAGCTCCTGGCTGCGTCCTATCAAACGATCGCCATGAACGAGGCGAAGATCGAGAATTATCTTGCCAAGAAGGTCGTTAGCAATCCGAATGAGCTCAGCGGAGCACGTCCGGCCGGCGCGGCGAACAACAATACCGCAGCCCCGAACTCCAACACCGCTCCGTCGAATGCCGCCCCGGCGAATTCGACCGCTAATTCGGCAGCAAACACAAAGGCCGATGACAAGGAGCCGGTGGCAAACAAGTCGGCGGCAAACGCCACTCGCTAGAACGGGCTATGCCCGTTTGTTTGGGGAAAAGCTGTGCTTTTCCGTTAATCTAAACCCGAAACTTGCGGCTTTGCCGCCGCCCATCGCTTAGCGAAAGAGGGCGGCGGCAGAGCCGCAAAAGCTTTTTGTAACGTGCCGGAAAAGCACAGCTTTTTCCGCAAATAGAGCGGCGGAGCCGCGCAGCAGAAGCTAAACAATGCTCTTTCGTTTGTCAGACATCACAAAATCCTACGGCGGCACTGAGGTGCTTCGCGGAGTGTCGTTTCAGATCAACCAGGGCGAAAAGGTCGGGCTGGTCGGGCGCAACGGTGCGGGCAAAACGACTATCTTCAGGCTGCTGACCGGCGACGAATCGCCCGACACCGGCGAGATCGCGACCATCAACGGCTTGCGGCTGGGACTGTTGCAACAGCATGTTGATTTTGACGCCGCGGAGACCGTCCACACGGCCGCGCTTTCCGCGTTTAAGCAGATCCATGACATCGAGGCCGAGATGAGGCGGACCGAGAAGGTGATGGAAACGGACCATTCCGATGCGGTTCTCGACAAATACGCCGAACTGCAAACAGCGTTTGAGCAGGCTGACGGTTTTTCGTATGCCGCTCGGGCCGAAGCGGTTCTCATAGGTGTCGGGTTCACACGCGAACAATGGTCAATGGAAACGCGAACGCTCTCAGGCGGCCAAAAGAACCGCTTGGGCATGGCGCGGCTTCTCTTATCCAACGCCGACGTTCTGCTGCTTGACGAGCCGACGAATCACCTTGACGTTAACGCGGTCGAATGGCTTGAGCAGCACCTGCAAACATACGAGCGCGCGTATGTGATCATCAGCCATGACCGATACTTCCTGGACCGAACTGCGACGCGCATCATCGAGATCGAGAATGGCCGGGCCGTGAGCTACAAGGGCAACTATTCAAAATTTCTCGTCGAACGAGCTCTCAGACGCGAACAGCAGCAGCGCGAATATGAGAATCAACAGGCTCTCATTAGCAAGACGCAGGCTTTCATTCGGAAGAACCTTGAGGGGCAAAAGACCAAACAGGCAAAATCGCGCCGTAACATGCTCGAACGCATGGAACGACTCGATGCTGTAAAAGGTGAAAAACACGGGGGCAAGTTCGATCTGAAGAAAGTCGAACGTGCAGGCAATAACGTGTTGACGACAGAGAACCTGGCTGTCGGTTACGGCGGAACGGTGCTGGCGAGCGGTATCAACATTTCGCTGCATCGTGGCGGCGTGCTTGGCATTATTGGCGGTAATGGAACGGGCAAGACGACACTGCTAAAGACACTGCTTGGCGAGATCCGAGAGATCGATGGCCGCGTCGTTTGGGGCACAAAGACCAACGTCGGCTATTATTCACAGACGCTCGACGACTTGCACGACGGGAACGCGGTTCATGCAGAGATGCGCCATGTTGCCCCGAACGTTGAGAATGTCGAGATCCGTTCATTTCTTGCGCGGTTCTTGTTCTTTGGCGAGGACGTAGAGAAGAAGGTTCGTGATCTCTCCGGCGGCGAAAAGGGCCGGCTCGCACTCGCAAAACTCATTTACTCGCAAAAGAATGTGCTTGTGCTCGACGAGCCGACAAACCATCTGGACATTCCCGCCCGCGAGGCGCTCGAAGCGGCACTTGATGAATATCCCGGCACGATCGTGACCGTAAGCCATGATCGCTTCTTCCTGGACAAGATCGCGACACAGATGCTCTCGTTCGAAGTAGATGGCAGCGTGCTCGACTACAACGGCAACTATACGGAGTTTCACGTGTGGCGCGACAGCAAACAGGCGACATTAGCGGCTGCACAAGAGGCGAGACAGCCAGAACCTCATGTTGAAATGAGTGTGTTCCAAGAGAATGTTTCGACGTTATCAAAAAATCAGCGCCAGCAGATCGAAAAGCGGATAGTCGAGATCGAGCAAACGATCCCGGAGCTGGAGGCCGAGGCCGAGCGTCTGACCTCAGCCATGTCCGCCCCAACAGTGGCTGCTGACTATGCCCATCTAACAAAAGTGACTGAGCAACATAACGCCGCTCAGTCACGGATCAAGGAGCTTTACGAAGAATGGGAGGTCTTGGCCGGCCAACTGGCCTAAGGATGCTGATGTCGGTACTCAGCCGGCCGATTCCACACTAAAGAGAGCCACTACTACATGCTCGCGAGCCGACAGAGACGCAACCTTTCGCTAGTTCGCCGACAAAAGATAAAGCGAGTTTCGTGAAGCGTGTCGCATGGTTCGCGTTATTGTTGCTGCGTGCGATCGTGTCATTTGCCGTGTGGATCGCGGAGTTATCGTCGTTCATCGTTGCCTCAAACGGCATCGATGCGGGATAGCTCTTGTTATGCCAGGACGCATGGTCTGAGCATGCATAGCCGCAGGCCGATGTCGTTAGGTTCAGGCCGGGCTGGTATGTCGTGATCAGGTTTGTGACGAACTGGTTCTGGGCGGCATTTGTATAATCAGTGAAGATCACGATGTCATAGCCGAGTGTGCCCTTATAGTTGGTCATATCGAGTTGCATTACACCCACGACGTTCTTGTTAGCCGTCCGATAGGACGTCGCGATCGCATTAGAGCCGCGAAGACCGACCTCTTCTGCCGCATACGCCATAAACTGCACGGTGCGGTCCGGCCTGAAGCCCGTTTGGGCCATTACCCGTATCGTCTCGGTAAGGCAGGCTATGCCCGACGCATCGTCATCTGCTCCGGGGGCCGGGGCGGTCGAACCCGACTGATTGATCGAGTCCTGATGAGCTCCGAGCACGACTATCTCATCAGGGAAGCGCTTGCCCTTGAATGTCAGGATTATCGACGGCTGCGGTGACGTAGAGGTCGGATGGTTGAAGTATGCGAGCGACACCGAGTCGCGGTCGTAACCAGCGACAAGTGATGCCCACCTATTATAGATCCAGTTCGCAGAATCTATTCCGCTCGGCTGGTTGTAACGGCGATTTGGGAACGCGGAAAGATCGATAATGACCTGCCTCGTGTACGGCTCGCTCGCGGCACTGAGCATCGTGTTGACCGACTCCGGATTATCGATAGTGTAGTTTATCAACGGGGCCACGGACTCGGCGGTCGCGAAATTTCTGATCCATTCCACGGCCTCACTCTCGCTCTCGTGCATGACAAAGCCGGCGCATTTGTGAAAACTGTGATGCATTGCGCCTGACAGATCCTCCATTTGCCGGTCGTTCAGGCGAAGGATGGCGATGTTGTTTACCACTTGCTGGACACGAAGACTGGCCAGCGCCGCAGGGTCTTTAGTTCCACGCTCGGCCTGAATGGTCTGCAGCTCGGATGCATCGATCGAGATCCAGTGCTCAGCCGCCTTAGCGCTTGTGCCGCCGGTCTGAAAGATCACTAATCCCGAGAGACAAGCCAGGACTGCCGATAGTAGGAATGCTTTTGCGTAACGCGACATTATAGTACTCCTCAAAGTTAAGCTATGTTCCCCAACCGATAATCATACTCCAAAACCTAATTGTTCGCACCCGCAAGGTCAGGATTCCAAACGATAATTCGGGGCCTCCTTCGTGATGATGACATCATGCACGTGAGATTCGCGGAGGCCCGCCGACGTGATGCGGACAAACCGTGCATCGGATTGAAGGTCTCTGATCGTTCGGCAGCCCGTATAGCCCATCCCGGAGCGCAGGCCACCAACGAGTTGTGTGACCATGTCGGCAAGGGTGCCCTTATAGGCCACGCGTCCCTCAATGCCCTCCGGAATATACTTTGAGTCGGCAACGGTTGCTTCCTGAGCGTAACGGTCGCTGGAACCCTGTTTCATTGCACCGAGGGAGCCCATTCCACGATAAGACTTGAAGTTTCGGCCCTGGAAGAGGATAACCTCGCCCGGTGCTTCTTCGGTGCCTGCGAAAAGCGAACCGATCATCACGCTGTCCGCGCCGGCCGCGATCGCCTTCGCCACATCGCCGGAAAACTTGACGCCGCCGTCTGCAATAACGGGCACGCCCGATCCTTTCGCGGCTGCTACGCACTCGACGATCGCGCTGATCTGCGGCACGCCCGCGCCCGTGACGACGCGCGTCGTGCAGATCGACCCGGGGCCGATGCCGATCTTTACGGCGTCGACGCCGGCTTTGATAAGAGCATCGGTCGCATCACCCGTGGCGACGTTGCCGGCGACCACTTGGATCTCCGGAAACGATGATCTGATCACCCTTACGGCGTCGATCACGCGGGAACTGTGCCCGTGAGCGGTGTCGATCACGATCGCGTCGGCCCGCGCATCGACCAGGGCCTGAGCTCGTTCCAGAAAGTCGCCGGTCGCACCTACCGCCGCGGCGCAACGCAGACGTCCGAGTTCGTCTTTTGCCGCAGTCGGAAAGTTGATCGCCTTCTGGATGTCCTTGACCGTGATCAGGCCTTTAAGATGGCCATCCTCGTCAACAACGAGCAGCTTCTCAATGCGATGTTTCTGCAGCTTGACCTTGGCCTCATCCAGAGTTGTTCCGACAGGCACGGTCACGAGCGGCTGCGGCGTCATGATCTCCGAAACAGGTATGTCGGTTCGCGTCTCAAACCGCAGGTCACGATTAGTGATGATCCCGACAAGCAATCCGGCGGCGTCGGTGACCGGCACGCCACTGATCTTATAGCGGCCCATGATCGCCAGAGCCTCAGAGACAAGAGCCTTCTCGTCGATGGTTACCGGATCGACGATCATGCCGGACTCTGACCGCTTGACCTTATCCACTTCTTCAGCTTGTTGTTCGATCGAGAAGTTCTTGTGGATGACACCTATTCCGCCCTGTTGTGCGAGAGCGATCGCCAAGGACGCCTCGGTCACAGTGTCCATTGCGGACGAACACAAGGGGATATTCAACTCGATATTTCTGGAAAATCTTGTACGGGTATCGGCGTCGGACGGAAGGATCTCGGAATAGGCCGGAACGAGCAAAACGTCGTCAAATGTCAGGCCCTCGGTTATCTGGCTGATCTCCATAGCTAATTATAAACAAAAATGCCGGCGACGCTAAACGCCGGCACGAGGCCCGATCAGTTCTGGCCTTAGTTGTTCACGGGCGGCCTGGCAGGCGTAGATGCCGGCCGGGTAGTATTCGCGGGTTTGGGCGAAGGCGTCCTCGCAGGCGTATTCGCCGCATTCGCGGCGACGCTCGGCCGCGGTGCCGGAGTTGGCCGAGCCGGCGAAGCGACCGGCCCGGAAGGCGTGGTCGTCGTCGGGACTTCGACCGCGTTGGCGTTGGCTTCAGCTTCAACCGGCGGGACAGCCGTCGAGATAGTTGCGGTCGTCCATATCTGGGCCAGATTCTCGCGTGAGATCGTAAAAATGATTCTGTCGCGATCCTTTGGGTCGAGCGGTTCGGCAGGAAGAGTTATAGCTTTTCCATTTATCGATAGCTGAAGATTGGAGGCGTTCCAGCGATTGTAGTTGAGAGTTAGACTCTCTCTAGGTGAGAAGCTGAGGGATGAACCGGCCGAGACATCGGATTTCTTTTGCGGATCGCTGTCGACTGTAGCGATCACGGAAACAGGATTCAGGGCCTTCAATTCGACGCTGAGCGTCGCCATGTCGGGCACATCCGCCGTCGTAGCGACGGAATTTGTCAGGCCTTCGGGTGAGGTATTCGCCGCCGGCTGCGGCGTCGCGCTGTCTGCGATAAGTTCTGTCGGCTGCTGTAAATAGTTGAGCAGAAGCAGGATGCCGCCCGTCATTAGTGTCAGGATCACAAGCGCAGTAATGATCGTCGGCGTCATCGACGGGCCCGACCGGTCATCCGTAAGGACCTCCGGCTTGTAGAGCTTCAACTCGGTTTCTTCGGCAATATTTGCCTGCGCCATCAACTGCGAATAGTCGGCCAGGGCCTCTTCCTCCTTGACACCGACGAATTTTGCGTAGGATTTTACGAAGCCCTTGTTAAAGATGCCTCCCGGAAGGCCTCTATAGTCGTCGTTCTCGATCGATTCGAGATAAAGAGCCGAGATCCGGGTCTGTTCAGCAACCTCGCTGAGCGTAAGGCCGCGTGCGTCGCGGGCCTGCCGCAATTTTTCTCCCAAGGTCATGGACATTTGATAAGCCAACGAACTGTGAGTGCCGGAAACGACTACGTTCTTTGACTTGAAATATATCGTTCCCATCGTCAGAATGTCAATTGAATCACCCTGAGTACGCAATGTTTTGTGTAGCTTGCGAGGAGTTAACAGATTGCGTTTTGGCTTCAGGGCAACATATATTATTATCGGTAGAGCAATCCAAAAAGTGAGGAATCATCAATGAGTTTAGAAGCTCTCGGTATGGTCGAAACAAAGGGCTTTGTCGGAGCGGTCGAAGCGGCCGATGCGATGGTAAAGGCTGCAAACGTTAGACTTATCGGTAAGGAATATATCGGCGCGGGTTATGTGACCATCTTCGTGCGAGGCGACGTCGGGGCCGTAAAGGCCGCGACCGATGCGGGCGCGGCAGCGGCCAGGCGCGTGGGCGAGTTGATAAGCGTTCATGTCATTCCACGACCGCACAACGAGGTCGAGCGTGTTTTACCTAAGGGCGGTGCGGTCGGTTACAGCCCCGACGAGAAGGCGTTGCAGGGCGGCGGACGTCAGCTCGGTGCCGGCAGCGCGGCCTCTGCGACCGGATCCACGGCGGGGAATAAAGGCAAGACCAAAGCATAACCTGCACATTGGATCGTCCGTCTTTTGAGGCGACGGAATTACTTCGTTTGCTATGGGCGACAAGGACCTGATAGCTCAACAGGAAGCACGCGACGCGGTTGAGGCCGCGTCGTTTGCCTTTCAGACCGTCGCGCAGTTCGACCAGGGAAAGATCGACACGATCTGTGATGCAATGGCCAACGTGGCTTTGGCCGAGTCCGCTCGTCTGGGCAAGCTCGCGAATGAGGAAACCGGCTTTGGCAAGCCCGAGGACAAGCGTGAGAAGAACCGCTTCGCCGCCGAGGATGTGTGGAACGCATTTAAGGCGATGAAGACAGTGGGCGTCGTTGGCGACGACGGCAACGTCGTCGAGATCGCAAGCCCGCGTGGCGTAGTTGCCGCCATTATCCCGTCCACAAACCCAACATCCACAGCAATTTACAAGATCATCGTCGCGATCAAGTCGCGCAACACGATCGTGCTGTCGCCGCATCCGTCCGCTGCGCAATGCATTGCTGAGACGACTCGCGTGATGCGTGACGCCGGCATCGCGGCGGGGCTGCCCCCGGAAGCGATCACGTGTCTCACGACCTCGACCATCGAAGGCACTGAGACGCTGATGAAGCACAAAAAGACCGCTGTGATCCTCGCAACCGGTGGTACGGGCTTGGTGCGGGCGGCGTATTCGTCGGGCAAACCGGCCTTTGGCGTTGGGCCGGGGAATGTGCCTGTATTTCTTGAAAGGACTGCGAATGTAGCGAAGGCCGTGGCCGACATATTGACCGGCACGTGTTTTGACAACGGAACGATCTGCGCTTCGGAGCAGTCGGTCGTGTGCGATGCTCCGATAGAAGAGGAGACACGACAGCAATTCGCAAAACAGGGAGGGCATTTCTTGAATTCGTCCGAGGCTGAGGCCGTTTCAAAGATCCTGCTCACCCCGCAGAGGACCCTCAATGCCGGGATCGTCGGCAAGTCGGCGAAATATATCGCGGACCTCGCCGGCATATCGATACCGGACGGAACGCGGTGCCTGCTCGCGGATTGCGGCGGCGTCGGGCGAGATTTTCCGTGGTCGGTCGAGAAATTGTCGCCGACACTGGCCTTTTTTGTGGTCGACGGCGTCGAGGCCGGGGCGAATCGCTGCCAGGAAATACTCGAGTTTGGCGGCATGGGCCACACGGCCGGTATGCACACGCTGGACCGTGAGGCCGCGATACGGTACGGGCAACAAATGCCGGCGGCGCGCGTGATCATTAATTCGCCGACCACGCATGGAGCGATCGGATTGACAACCGAACTTCCGCCGTCTATGACGCTCGGCTGCGGCTCGTGGGGCGGTAATGTGACATCCGACAATATCTCGCCGCGTCACTTGATGGACATCAAGCGCGTGGCGTTTGAGACGAAGCCGATAAATAAGCCGTCAGCCGTCAGCCGTCAGCCGTCCACAATGCCGGCCGCTGCTCCGATTCGGACAACACCAAAGCGAGAAGACATAGCGGCGATCGTTGATAGTTTTCTGAGCAAGAAGTTAGCCGAGATGCCGCTGCAGGCTCCGGAACCAAAGCCAGACCCGACGCCGGAACCGAAAGCCGTTCTTCATGAGATCACGCCGGAGAACGCGGTTCAAAAGCCGGTTCCTGTCACGCCTGCGGATTTCGTGAGCGAGGATGACGTCCGGCGTGCTGTTGCAAACGGCGAAAAGATCTATATCTCAAAGAAAACGATCCTGACACCGTCGGCCCGTGATCTCGGCGAGGAAAAGGAAGTATTTGCGACGGTTTAGTGATGACTGAGGCAGTGTTAGAAAAGGAAACCTGTAGCGGCTGCGGCGTGGATATTCGCGAGGACACGCTGTTTTGCTACAACTGCGGCGCACGCGTGGCGGATGAGGCTCCGAGTATCGCTTTGGACAATGCGTTCGAGGCCGCAAACAACGGCAATTCACGCGATGGATCGGAAAAACTTGCCGCTGCGGCGTCCGAACGAAAACGTGCGCGTGTCGCTCACCGGCAGGTCGCCGAATACGTCTGGGAGTCGACGGCCGGTGAACGCGCGAGCACAATACTCGTGATCGGCATACTGATCGTGATCTTTGCCTTTGTTGTTGTCCTGTTGATGGCCAACTGGTAGAGGAATTTATGCAAGCACTTGGAATGGTGGAATGTTTCGGCCTTGTGGCAATGATCGAGGCCGCCGACGCAATGGTGAAGGCCGCTAACGTTGAGCTTGTCGGCTACGAGCGTATCGACGCAGGCCTCGTCACCGCAATTGTTAGGGGCGAGGTCGGCGCAGTCAAAGCCGCCGTCGACGCCGGTGCCGGCGCCGCCCGCCGCATCGGTACCGTCACCGCCGTCCACGTGATCCCAAGCCCGCACAGCGAGGTTGACGAAGGTATCCCCGTCCTCAAGACCGGCGAGACGACGAGGAAGAAGATATCGGGGAGCGTCCCGGAATAAGACAAATACGACAAACTTAGCTGCGGATCAAAGGGGCCAGCACGGATAAGAGTTAGAAACTTCTCTTATCCGTTGTCTCCGTGAGATCCGCGGCTACCTTTCCTTATGGACTCTTCACCGGCGTCGGTGACGGTTTGGGGGTTGGCGAGGTTGAGCCGTCGGCGTCAGCCGTGCGGCCCGCACGAGTTATGGCTATCCGCTTTTGGGCGTTGGGCCCATCCTCGACCTGGACCTTGATACTGCGGTAGGTGCCATCGCGTTTGTCATTTGACGGGATGTATCCGATCGAGTATTGCGTACGAAGCTCGTTCGAGATCTCACGGGCGAGATTCGGAAGCTCGGCGGGGCTTGACGGAAAGTACGCCTTGCCGCCGCTCTCGGTCGCCATCCGTTCAAGAAATGCCTTGGCCTTAGCCTGCGGGCTCTTGCTGATAAAGCCGCCGTCCTTACTCAGTTCATCGACAAAGCCAACGACGTATATCTGAACTTCAGATTCACGGAGTAGGTCGAATAACTGCTTTTCATTATAGAAGCTGCTTCGGTCCTCGCCATCGGTGACGAGGATCAGGGCGCGGCGCTTGCGGTCTTCGTTCCGCTTCGATGTCTGGTACTCGTCGATGCTCTCGACCGCGAGATAGACTGCGTCCGTGATCGCCGTTTGGCCGCCCTCAATGTACATATTCTCGAGGGCGTCGTTAAGGTCAGTCTTGTTGGAAGTAAACTCCTGGAGGATCTCGATCTTCTTACTGTCGACAAAGCGAATGATGAGTGTCTCGTCATCCTGTCGGTTCATATTCACGAGTACCTTGCTGGCTTCGATTACCTTTTCGAGCTGCGAACGAAGCGAGCCTGAATTATCTACGACGATGCCGTAATTTGTCGGTACTTCGGATTTCGAAAAGAAATCGATCTGCTGCAGTTTGCCGTCCTCATAGATCCGAAATTCATTCTCTTGCAGATTGTTGACGGGCCGGTTGTTCCTGTCGACAACGCGGACATTAAGGTTGACCAATTCCGTATCGATCTTGATGATCTCGTCCGGATCGTCGATACGGGGCGTCGGCTTGACGGTCGGTGACCCGACCGGTGTAGGAGTCGGAGTCGGCATGCCTTCGGCAGCATTCGAAACCGGCGAGTCGGTCAGGAACAGGCATGCGAGCAACATTGTGCCCAGCACCGGTAATATGCTTTTGTTCATCGTGACAAACCTAGCGATATTTGGTATTTGGCGTCGCATAGTAGCCCTCGCGACTGCGGACGGTTAGACGCGGCAAACCCCTCGGAGGTTTGACCTTAACTTTTACTCTACGCCATTTTCCGTTTGGTTGGAAGTCTTTTGGTATGTAGCCGATCGTGTATTGATGCCGTAGTTCGAGCGCGATCCTTTCAAAGATCTCGTCCATTTCAACGTCCGACTGCGGATAGAAGGATTTACCGCCCGTAACGGAACTGATCTCATCAAGAAAAGCCTGACCCTGCATGCCGAGGCTCGAACTTGCGTCGCCTCGGTCCATAATACCAACGGCGTAGGTAACGACATCTGACTCTTTCAGCAAGCGGCGTACCTCGCCGAAATTGTATCGGGACGCATTGTCCTGGCCGTCGCTGATGATCAGCATCGCCCTTTTTTGGTGGCTTCCTCGCGTCACACGCTCCACACCCAGATAGACCGCATCATAAAGAGCCGTATCGTCTCTCGGTTGGATAAGAGTTAACTTTCTCAAGACCGCCTCGCCATCGCGCGTTCGGTCGAGAAGCAGTTGGGCTCGCGAATTGAAGGCGATCAGAAAATATTCATCAGACGGATGACTGGTATTGATAAAACGTTCAAGGGCGTTGCGGGCCTTGCCGATCTTTTCGCCGCTCATTGATCCCGAAACGTCGAAGAGGATACCGAGCGACACCGGAGCATCGCTGTCGCTGAAGAACGTGATGTCCTGCGGAAGGCCGTCATCTGTTACCGAAAAATGCTTCTTCGACAGCCCTGAGACATAGCGATTGAACTGGTCTGTGACCGTTAGCGTCAATGTCACAAGGTCTGTTTTTATTCGAACAGGAGCGTCAGGGTCGTCGGCGGGCGTTTCTGACGGCACTTGTGCCAACAACGCTGACGCGCAGCACAGCAATACTCCGCAAGACGTCACGAATCGGCAAACCGGTGCCGAAAGGCGGCGAGAAACTACTTGAAGATCGCCCATCTAAAGTTCTGTAAGGTCAGCCATATTCTAGGGAATTTGGTTGGCCATTAGCAAGATGTTTGTTTGATGCGCGGGTCCGATCCTCGGTTGTTTTGCTTCGGAGAAATTCCGGGTGACGGTGAAACAATTGAGTGACTCAGGCGTGATATAATCCGTGCAGATCGATCAGAGGGCCTAGCCGGTTCGAGTTAGTTTGAAGCATCTATGACCGAATTTATCTGCCGACTGGGAACACCGTCGGGAGAAATCATTACCCGTATAGTTGAAGCCGCCGCCGCCTCAGACGCTCGCGCTCGCCTCGAAGGCGAGGGTTTTAAGGTATTCGCCGTGTCGAACGCCAGCGAAGGGCTCTCTGCGGTTCTCTCCTCCTCCGGTCGCAAGGGGCGTGTTAAGCAGGCGGACTTTCTGCTCTTTAACCAGCAGCTATCGGCATTGCTGCGTGCCGGCATTCCTATTCTGCAGGCGATCGGCCTACTCAAGACGCGCTCTGCATCGGCAAACCTGCGAGCCGTTCTCGTTGATGTGGAGGACAAGATCAAGAACGGCATTCCGCTGTCCGAGGCCTTTGAATCTCAGGGAATGTTTCCGCGCATATATACCGCATCGATCCTCGCGGGCGAGCGCAGCGGCGCACTCGACGACGTCCTGGCTCGCTTCGTAACGTATCTTAAACGTAGCGTCGGCGTTTCGCGCAAACTGCGCGGGGCTCTGGCCTATCCGGCATTTCTCCTCCTTGCGTCCACGATGATGGTCGCGTTTCTTACGCTCTATATCGTTCCCCGCATGTCGGATCTGTTCAAGAGTCTCGCCGCAAACCGGACCTTGCCGACCGTTACTCTTGTCGTCCTATGGATCTCAAACGCGATCATCAACAATATCTATTGGCTCGCGCCGCTGCTGCTGATCGTTGGCTTGGCGATATTTGCATGGCTGCGCACGCAGGGCGGCAAGCTATTGCTGCATAAGGTCTTGCTCAGAATTCCGATCGGCGGACAGTTGATCCGGAATATGACGACGGCGCAGCTTTCGAGATCGCTTTCGACCCTTCTGTCAGGCGGGATCACGGTGCCGGAGGCGTGGGAGATATCGGCGCAGGCTATCAACAACCTTGAACTCAGACGCCGCAGCCAGGGTGTATTGCCGATGATCAGAGAGGGCCGTGGCTTTACGGAGGCGCTCGAAAAGGCTAATTGGCTGCCGGAACTGGCCCTCGACATGATCGGCATCGGCGAGGGCTCGGGCTCCTTGCGGGAAATGCTCGACGAGGTCGCCACCTTTTACGACGCCGAGGCTGAAGTCCGGCTAGAACAGTTTACGACGCTGCTCGAACCCTTGATACTATTATTCATGGCCGGCATCGTCGTGACCATCTTGCTGGCCATCTACCTGCCGATCATACAGATGATCTCGGCCGGGCCGGTGGGCGGACGAAAATAGAGCGAAATGAGCACCATAACGAACGGCGATCAGACCTACACATCATCGCCAAACATCCAGATCAATGACTTCCTCGATAAGGAGCCGCCCGAGGTGACCGAAGCAAAGGCACTTGCCAAGCGCTATCGGATGCCCTTTATCGACCTGCTGCCGCCCGAGCAGGAATCGCCGGTCGATGCCGATCAATTGGCGGCAATTCCCGTGGACTTGATGCTCCGCAACCAGTTTGTCCCGTTGCGGCGGGACGGCAACAATCTTCACGCCGCAATGGCCGATCCGACGAATTTGGAGCGGCTCGATGAGCTCGAAAATGTCCTCAATGTCCGGATCGTCCCGTACGTCGCAACGGCCGGCGCCATCGATGTTGTGTTGCGTAAGGGCGACTCGACCTCGCGCGTATTGGCTGAGGCGGCCTCGACATTTAAGATCTCGCTCGTCAAAGAGACCGAGCAGGGCGAAGAGGTGCTCGACCTCGACAAGCTGGCCAGTGACACCGAGATGTCGCCGATAATAAAGCTTGTTGACACAATACTTTACAACGCGATGGAATCGCGCTCGTCAGATATTCATATCGAGACGCGAGAACGCGACGTTCAGGTCAAATTTCGTATCGACGGTGCCCTCTACTCAAAGGTCGATCCGATCGACATCGCCTTTCACCAGACGCTGATCTCGCGAATCAAGGTCATGTCTGAGCTCGATATTGCCGAGCGACGGATTCCGCAGGACGGCCGTTTTCGGGTGCGGTACAAGGGCCGCACGGTCGATTTTCGTGTCTCGATAATGCCAACGATCTTTGGCGAGGATGCGGTCATCCGTATTCTCGACAAAGAGCAGATCAACGAATCATTCAAGAACCTGAATCTCGATGTCGTCGGGTTTGACGATGACGACCTCCAGCGTTTTCGCCTCTACATCAAGGAACCATACGGCATGGTGCTCGTGACCGGGCCGACCGGCTCGGGTAAGACGACCACGCTCTATGCGGCTCTGAACGAGATCCGCAACGACGAGGACAAGATCATCACGATCGAGGACCCGGTCGAGTATCAGCTTCACGGTATCGTTCAGATACCTGTAAACGAGAAGAAGGGGCTTACGTTCGCCCGCGGCCTTCGCTCGATCCTGCGTCACGACCCCGACAAGATCATGGTCGGTGAAATTCGTGACGAAGAGACGGCGCAGATCGCGATTCAATCCGCCCTGACCGGCCACCTCGTGTTTACGACAGTTCACGCCAACAACGTGATCGACGTGATCGGCCGCTTTTTGAACATGGGCGTCGAACCCTATAATTTCGTGTCGTCGCTCAACTGTGTGCTCGCCCAGCGGCTCGTTCGATTGCTTTGTCCAACGTGTAGGCGTCCATACGAGGCGTCCGATGAAGAACTGCTGTCGTCGGGCATCCGTCCATCCGACGCGCAAGGCCGCTCACTCTTCCGCAGCGTCGGCTGTGATGCGTGTAATCATACCGGCTATCGAGGCCGGTCAGCTATTCACGAATTGCTTGATATGTCTGATCTCATCCGCGAAATGATCATCGAACGCCGGCCGGGCTCCGAGATCCGCCGGCAGGCAGAGAAAGAAGGCCTTTCGTCGCTGCGCGAATCTGCCGTGAAGAAGGTCTTTTCAGGCCAAACGACGCTGCATGAGATCAATCGTGTAACATTTGTTGAGGAAATTAAGAGCTAAGAAGGAATTTAGCCGCGGATTACACGGATAAAAACGGATCAGAAAATGTCTTTATTTCTTATCCGCGGCTAATTATTTCCGAATAAACCGCCGGATCGACATTGCCGCCACTCACGACGAGACATACACGTCTATCGACAAACCTCTCGTGATGTTGTAGGACTGCACCAAGGCTAAGGGCACCCGTAGGCTCGCATTTTAGATTTGCAAGATCGTAATAGAGCCGGACGGCCTCGACGATCTTCTCTTCCGGGACCTCGATGATCTCTTTTACACCGCTTTGAACGATCGGCCACGTTAAATTTCCAAGCGATAAGGTGCGGGTGCCGTCGGCGATCGTTTGCGGTTCGGTCTCGTTCGCGATCAATCGTCCCGCCCTCAGACTGCGGGCGGCGTCGTTCGCGAGCAATGGTTCAGCACCGACGATCTCACTGGCCTTACCGTGTCGGCCAAAACTCTGAATCGTTCCTGAGATCAGTCCGCCGCCACCGACCGGGAGAACCACAACATCGAAATCGCGCTCCGCGATCTCGTCGCCGAGCGTCGAATTGCCATCGATCACAAGGCGATCGTCAAATGCGCTTGCGAGATATGCGTCAGGACGTTCGCAGGCAAATTGTTCCAGTCGTTCGGTGCGGCTGATGACGTTAACGTCGATCAGATCGGCCTCGGCACCGTATTCGAGGACAGCGTCGATCTTAACCTTGGCCGAGTTATGGGGCATTATGACGGTACATCTACGCCCCAACAGCTTGCACGCATACGCGAGGGCCTGGCCGAAGTTGCCTGATGAGACGCCGATAAATTCGTCATTTGGCGAGTTCAGCACCACGTTATATGCGGCGCGAAACTTAAAGCTCCCGGTGTGCTGGAACGTCTCGCTGGCGATCGTGATGTTCAGCCCAAGCCGGTCGCGAATTTTTGCGGATTCGATAAACGTCGTCGGGCGGATCGCCTCGTTAAGAGTTTTCATCTAGGGAATTTCACCACAAAGATACGGCGAAACACAAAGATATGGCTTAGTGTCCTCTGTTTCGTTATGGTAAAACGCTCTTATGGCGAAAGCTCACTTTGGAATGATCGGCCTCGGCACCATGGGGCGGAACTTTTTGCTCAACGTCGCAGAACACGGCATCAGCGGCGTCGGTTATGACCTCGACGCGGCGAAACGAGACCTGCTGTTAAAAGAGGGAGCAGGAATGCCGATCGCAGTTGGCACCGACATCGCAGACTTTCTCTCAAAACTCGAGCCGCCGCGCAACATCATGCTCCTCGTCCCCGCGGGGCCGGTGGTCGATAAGGTCATTGCCGATCTCGTGCCGCATCTCGACAACGACGATCTCATCATCGACGGCGGCAACTCGCACTTTACCGACACGGAACGCCGCGAGGCGGAGTTATCTGCAAAGAACATCGGCTTCATGGGAGTCGGCGTAAGCGGAGGCGAAGAAGGAGCCCGCCACGGAGCGTCGATCATGCCCGGGGGCACTCGCGCACATTACGACCGCATCGAAAAAACTCTCGAGGCCGTATCCGCAAAGGTCAACGGCGAGCCGTGCGTTGCGTACATGGGTGCGAGCTCGGCGGGCCATTTCGTCAAGATGGTCCACAACGGCATCGAATACGCGATGATGCAGTTGATCGCCGAAACCTATGATTTCCTCAAGCGCGTTCTCGAAATGAAGGCCGAGGCGATGCGTGAGACATTTACCGCGTGGGATAGCGGTGAACTCAACTCGTTTCTCATCGAGATCACCGCGACGGTGCTGGCAAAAAAGGACGATGAAACAGGCAAGCCGCTTGTGGAAATGATCCTCGATACCGCCGGACAAAAGGGCACGGGCAAATGGACGTCGCAAGCTGCTATGGACTTCGGTGTTCCCATTCCGATCATCGACTCCGCAGTCGCGATGCGTCAGATCTCAGCGCAGAAAGAGTTGCGGAAAAGGATCGCCGAGCAATATCCTGTCGATCTAACGGAACATCACACCGCCATCGAACCCGCTGACCTGAAAAATGCATTGCTCTTCGGTTTTGTGATCGCCTACGCTCAGGGAATGTCCCTGCTCCAAGTTGCGTCGGCAGAAAAGAATTACGGTCTCGATCTCGTTGAGATCGCAAGGATCTGGCGCGGCGGCTGCATCATCCGTTCAAAGGTGCTGGAAGAGATCCGCACGGCCTACGCCGCAACGCCCGATCTGCCAAACCTGCTGCTTGATCCACAATTCACGCAGCTTTTTGCCGAGAACATCATGTCCGTCCGCAGGGTCGTTTCGGCCGCGAACGGCCACGGCATACCGGCGATGTGTTTCGCATCAGCGTTAGGCTATTTCGACGCTTTCCGCACCACTCGCCTAAGCGCCAATCTCATCCAGGCACAACGCGACTACTTCGGTGCGCACACATACCAGCGCACTGACCGCGACGGTACTTTTCACACACCTGATTGGGAGGCATTGACCTGATGAATCCTGCTGACAGGACCTTCATGTGCGAGTTCCAGCGTGCGATCTGATCAAGCGATGGACCAAGCACCTTGAGTTTTGAGCAATTTGCTCATTAGCTGGGCATGGATCGAGTGGCCGCTTTTTTCGGCGATAAATTTGCCTTGGACGGGCATTCCGAGAAGGGCGAGGTCGCCGATGATGTCGAGTATCTTGTGGCGGACGAACTCGTCTGCGAAACGGAGCGGCGTTTCGTTGAGCATGCCCTGCTCCGTGAGCACAATAGCATTGTCCAGCGAGCCGCCCTGGGCGAGATTTGCCTTGCGCAGCGTCTCGATCTCATGGGTAAAGCCGAATGTGCGTGCAGAGGCGATCTCGCGGCCAAATGACCCATCGTCCAGCACAAATGTGAGTGCCTGTCTGTTAATGAAAGGATGCGTGAAATCGATCGTGCATTCGATCTCGAACTGCTCGGCCGGTTCTGCCGACATACGGCGGCCGCCCTGATCGATCTCAACGCGTTTCTCGATCTTTAGCGTATGCCGCTGAGAATCCTGCTCGACCGCGCCGGCTTGCTCTATCAGGTCGACGAAATCCTCGCTCGATCCGTCGAGGATGGGAACCTCGATATTGTCGATGTCGATAAAACAATTGTCGATACCGGTGCCGCGGAGTGCTGATAGCAGATGCTCGCACGTCGAGAGGACGACACCCCGTCGCATCAGTGTGGTCGCATACGCACAATGAGAGATGTATTCGACAGAGGCGGGTATCTCAAAGTCATCCAAGTCCGTCCTAACAAAAATGTAACCGGTATTCTCGGGCGCCGGCCTCAGCCTTAGGCTGACATCGACGCCGGTGTGGAGGCCAATGCCCGAAACGCTGATCGACGTGGAAAGAGTTGTTTGCTTTGGCATTGCGGTTACGGGTATCAATTCGTGTGCCAATGAGCTGAATGCAGGAAAATGCGTCCGGAGCGGTCCGAAGACCGACGACTTTGTGGCGCTTTGGCGACAAACTGTGGCTTCATTTACTATTGCGTATTAACCATTTACAATTTATTGCAAGTTATGCCCATTGAGACCGCCGGCCAGAAGGCCGCAAAGATCAGTAAGATCCGTATCGAGAACGCGGCAACGTTTCCGCTGCCGAAAGACTATGAGGCGAGCATCGAGAAGGTCCTAGATTTCTTGCCGATAGAACAGATCCGCGGCGTCGAGCGGATAAAGCTTGTCGATTACATCAACGACCCGCGGCTGAAGAACCTCGACGTTCCGATCAAGGGCGACCTGCCCGGCTTGTATCATCCACGAATTCAGAGCAGCGCGCCGTGGTTTGAGATGTCGATGGGAGCACTGCTGCAGCCGACCGAAGGCTTCTTTAAGCGGTTCATGGCGAAGAGTTCGTTCAAGGGCAACCTCGCCGGCCTCATCTTCTCACTAGCCGGCCAGCATTACTATCTGACGCTCCGCCACTCGGTCAAAAAAGGCAGCCTCGAACCGCAGATCCGCCAATACGCCGAGAAGAACCTAAAAGCCTGGAGTGAGAAGGAGGCTGAAGGAAGCTGGCGGGCAAGGTTATTCAAACCATTTAGGCCGATATTGGAACGCTGGGCAAAATGGCTGAATAAGAAGGCGGCCGATGCTAAGAAATAGTCAGTACCACCTGCGGTAGCGGGTGGTTGAACCCAACTAGACTCACCTTATGAACTACTGGATGGTTAAACAAGAGCCTACAGCGTACTCGTGGGCCGATTTTGTGAAAGAGGGAAAGACCGACTGGACCGGCGTCCGTAATTTTAAGGCAAGAAACTTCTTGCGCGATATGAAGAAGGGCGACAAAGTATACTTTTATCATTCTGTCATAGGCAAAGAGGTCGTCGGGATCGCAGAGGTAACAAAGGAAGCGTTTCCCGATCCGACCGACACGGCCTGGCACGCGGTCGAACTTACGCCCTACAAACCGCTGAAGAAACCGGTGACGCTCGAAGCGATCAAGGCCAACAAAGCCCTCGCAAACATCTACCTCGTCCGCCAGCCCCGATTCAGCGTAATGCCGCTGACCAAGGACGAATTCGAAGAGATCTTGAGTATGTCGAAATAGTCGGCACGCAGGCTGGCCACCTATGCTGAAACAAGCGGTTGAACATTATCATGAACTGCTCGGCGATACTGAGCTAGCCGCGGCTTCGCTGCAAATGCTCGATGCTGAGCTTGACCGGACGAAGTTGATCTTTGGCGGGCGGCGGTTGGCGCCGTATCTAAGGCCCCATTTTGTTTCTCGCAGAGATTGGGACCGCGTGGCCAAGACGTGTGAGACCGTCTTTGGTGCTCTGCAAAAGGTCAAGGATGCCGCCATTGATGATGACGCTTTACTTGATGAATTAGGCGTCACGGCTATTGAGCGCGATCTGGTCAAGATCGATCCTGGCTACGCACACGTCTCGCCAACGTCACGACTCGACTCTTTCCTGACGGATGATGCTTACAGCTACGTTGAATTGAACGGCGAATCGCCCGCTGGCATTGCCTATGCCGACTCGGCGAGCGAGATCTTTAGATCACTGCCGGTAATGCAGCGTTTTGGCGAGCGATATGAATTTTCCGGACATGATGGGCGGCCAAAGATGCTGGACGTTCTGCTGGCATGCTACGAAGAGTTTCTCGGCCGTGCCGCTGAGCGGGCGCCGACCATAGCTATAGTGGATCTCAAGGGCTTGCCGACGCAGAAGGAGTTTGAACTCTTTGCAGAGTATTTCCAATCGCAAGGCTATCCGTCGGTCATTTGTTCGCCCGATGAACTCGAGTATGACGGCACGTGGCTGACTCACGATGGCCGTGTGGTCGATATCGTTTACAAGCGCCTGCTCGTCAACGAATATCTTCCGATCATGGACGCTCACCCTGCATTATTGAACGCCTGCCGGTCGGGCGATGTCTGTATGGTCAATAGTTTTCGCAGCAAGCTTGTGCACAAGAAAGCGATCTTTGCTGTGCTGACAAATGAGCGGTACTCGCACCTATTCGACGCCTCAGAACTTGCTGTGGTAAATGCTCACGTGCCTTGGACAAGGGTCTTTCGTGAAGAGAAGACCGTGCGTAACGGCAATGCGATCGACCTTGTCGAGTGGACACGTGCGAACAACGACCGTCTCGTCCTGAAACCAAACGACGATTACGGCGGCCACGGCATATATATCGGGTGGAATTCCAGCGAGTCCGAATGGGACAATGCGATCGCCGTGGCTCTCAGCGACGGTGACTACCTCGTGCAGGAGCGCGTTAAGACCGCTAAGGAGATGTTTCCGATGCTTATTGACGGCGGAGGCTGGCAGATGGCCGAGCAGCTTGTTGATCTCGATCCGCTACTGTTTCTTGGCAAGGTCGGGTCGGCGTTCACCAGGCTCTCGTCAAATGAGCTTGCAAATGTCACCGCTGGCGGCGGCATGGTCCCGACGTTTATTCTCGACGAAAAGTGATATGAGATGCGTCGCACTACTTATGTTGCTTGGCTCGGCGGTCCTCGTGCCGGCCGGGATTGAGGCTCGTGACGGACAGTTGTTCACGCTCCTCGAAACGCCATCGGCCCGCGCAATTAGTGAGCGGTCTTCTATAGCCTCAGTCCGAGAGAGCGAGGTGCGAATTGATACGAAGGTGCTGCGAAACGGCGTGAACATCCATCTCGACCTTTTTGATGGGAGGTCATACGTCGCACAACGGCTTGCGGCCGAGGGATTTGAATCCCGGAGCCTTGTCGATCTGACCTGGCGCGGCAAGATAGCGGTCGGCAGCTTCATGGGAGACGTCGTTATTACGCAAAGGGCAGGCGTCTTTGCCGGACTTATCTACACACCCGACGCGGTTTTCGAGATCGTCCCGCGCGGCGACAAACACTTTCTTGTAGAACTCGACCAGTCGCTGTTTCCGCCCTGTGCAGGCAACGTGGAAGGCGGCTCGGCGGGCGACGGGCGACCGACCGGCAACGCTACGGATTCGGGCGACAGGATCGATGTCCTCGTGCTCTACACGGCCGCTGTCCGCACCTCAGCGGGCGGCGACAGCCAGGCTCAGACGATCGCGCAGCAAGCGATCGACGCCACGAATACGGCCTACATCAACAGTAAGATCCGCCAGCGTGTGCGACTGGTCGGTGCGGAATTCACGGAGATGGCCGAAACAGGGACTTTCAACACGGAATTGTCGAATCTGCGTGCAAATGCGCCTGCAAATTTGCGCCGCGATGCCCTTAAGGCTGACCTCGTCGCGATGTTGACCAATTCGACTGCCGCGTGCGGGATCGGTTATTTAATGGGATCACCGGGCGGCAATTCGAATAATGGGTACACAGTGACGGCCCGCACCTGCGCGGTGGGCAACCTGAGCTTTGCTCACGAGCTTGGCCACAACATGGGAAGTCACCACAATCCGGAGAATGGGGGTACGGCGACATATCCATACAGCTACGGGCACTACGTTAATGGCGGCTTTCGCACGGTTATGTCATATGTAGATCCCTGCACGTCGGGGTGCCCGAGGGCGCCGTACTTTTCGAATCCTGCCGTCTTTTATCAAAACACGCCAACCGGTGTTGAGGACGCGCGTGACAACACACGCTCGATCAATAACACCGCAGACTGGATAGCAAACTACCGTTACAGCGGGCAAAGCATCACGCTTGGCAACTACAACGGGAATGAGATCGTGCCCCGTAATTTGCATCTCAGCATGATCTGGACCAGCAATAATGTTCCCGGAGAACTGAAGATCGAATTGTCCTACGATGGCGGCACGACATGGCGGACCCTGTTTAACCCAACGCCAAACGACAATCAGGAGTACTTTTCATTTGGCCCGCGTGTCACAAAACGGGCGCGGGTGCGAATAACAAGCCTTGAGAATCCGCACGTCAGCGACACGAGCACGGCAAATATATCTATCAGATGACAAAGTCCGACGCCCCACGTTTGCGAGTTCTGACAGACGATTACCTCCGCCTCGAGCAAAAGCTAAAGCTCGGCGGCGGCCCCGAAAAGGTCGCAAAGGTCCACAAGCAGGGCAAACTCACTGCACGCGAGCGCATCGATCTCCTGCTCGACAGGGATACATTTTCGCAGGAGATCGGCCTACTCGTCGCCTACGATGAGTATGATGGCCAGGCACCCGCGGCGGCCGTCGTGACGGTTGTCGGCAGGATCGCGGAGCGCGAGTGTGTCATCGTTGCCAACGACGCCACGATCAAGGCCGGTGCGTGGTATCCCGAGACGATAAAGAAGATCTTACGAGCGCAGGAGATAGCGATGCGGAATCGCGTTCCGATCGTGTATCTCGTTGATTCTGCAGGTGTTAATCTGCCGTATCAGGGCGGTGTATTTCCGGGCCAATACGGCGCGGCGCGGATCTTTTATTACAACTCGATCATGCGACATTATCTGAAGGTGCCGCAGATCGCCGCCGTTATGGGAATGTGCGTCGCCGGCGGCGCCTATCTGCCCGCGCTCAGCGACGTGATCCTGATGGTCGAGGGCACGAGCTTTATGGGCCTCGGCGGCGCAAACCTCGTCAAAGGCGCCACCGGCCAGACCATCGACAACGAAACCCTCGGCGGCGCGATGACCCACAACTCGATCTCCGGCGTCGCGCACTATAGGACAAAGGACGACAAAGAGTGCATTGCAAAAATACGTCAGCTAATAACCGAGCTGCCAACGCCATACAGGGCAGAACCACCTGCGTTAGCAGGTGGCACTCAAGTTAATTCGAAGGGCGGGTCTGCTCCACCCGCTAACACGGGCGGTTCTGCCCTGTATGACCTGCTTCCGTCCGATCACCGCGCGCCGTATGACATGCACGCCGTTTTGGGCACATTCCTTGACGGCCCGATCGACGAATTCCAGGCTGATTTTGCCAAAGAAATGATCTGCGGCACGGCGCGCATCGGCGGCCATCTCGTCGGTGTGATCGCAAATTCACGGGCCATGTCAAAAAGCAAGACTGGCCCGCGTTTCGGCGGTATCGTTTATACGGAATCCGCAGAGAAGACGGCCTACTTCATTGAAAACTGCGACCGTCACGACACGCCGCTCTTGTTTGTTCAGGACGTCTCCGGCTTCATGGTCGGTGCGGATGCAGAGCACAGTGGCATCATTCGAGCCGGAGCGCGATTTGTCGAAGCGATGGCGACGGCGAAGGTTCCCAAGCTCGTGCTAACCATCAATCACGCCAGCGGAGCCGGCTATTACGCGATGGCGGGCCAAGGATTCGACCCCGATTTCATCTTCTCACTCCCGACGGGCCGCATGGGCGTGATGGAAGGCGACAGCGCCGTCCAGGCCATCTTCGGCACCCAGCTTGACAAGATAAAAGCTGCCGGCCAGGAGCCGGACGACGCCCTCAAGGCCGAGATGCAAAAGGTACGCGAAACCTACGACCGTGAACTCGACGCCAAACACGCCGCCGCCCGCGGCCTCGTTGACGCTATCATCACGCCTGAAAACGTCCGCGGTGCACTCATACTCGCCCTCGAAACGTGCCAAAATACAACGACACCGCATATCGGGGCGTTTGTTTTATAGCTAGATAGATCCAACTGGGTAGTAAGGAAACTATGAGACTTTATATATCTTTACCAATCCGTCCAGCAGCTTTTGCTCTCGTGCTTCTTGCTTCAATAGCACCAGGCAGAGCACAGAATCTCGAAGTGGACTCGGCACCGAAGCTGATCGGCACGATGACGTATGCAATGCCGGAGTCTGCTGTCGATGCCGAGATCGACGGGGAAGTTTTGCTCGTGATCGCGGTCGATAGAACGGGCAAACCGACAAATGCATCCCTCGCAACCGGTCCGATGTGGCCCTGCGGTGAGTTTCCACGAGACGCGCTCTTGAGACTAGATTCTAGCCTCGAAGAGATGGCTCTTGAACTGCAGTTTACGCCGGCCACACGAAACGGAAAGCCCGTCGCCACAACAATCGGGCTTACCCTGACCCTAAAGAATGCAAAGCTTGCACCGAGGGTTACGATTGACCCGCAAACCGGAAAGCCGAAGCCGAGTTTGATCCAAGGCGGCGTCGTTAACGGCAAGGCCGTCTCGCTTCCAAAGCCGCAGTATCCTGTAGCTGCTCGCGCCAACCGCGTTTCGGGGCAGGTCGAGGTTCGTGTCCTCATCGATGAGCAAGGCAAGATAATGCGGGCCGGGATCCGCAAGGGCCCGGCCGAATTGCAACTGGCATCCCGCGAAGCGGCGTGCGGGGCTCAGTTCTCACCAACGACATTGGCTGGTAATCCTGTAAAGGTATCCGGCGTGATCGTGTACAATTTTGTGCCGTAGGCTCGCTCGCAGAAACGTGGATACAGCTATTCACGGATTTTCGCTGAGATTCGGTCTATCTTCAATCCAAGCAGGGCCGAAAACTACTTCGCGTAGCGCAAAGCTGGAGTTATTTCATGTTTCCTCGGCTTCGCGCGGCCCTGCTCCCAAAATCGGCTTCCACCTCGGATCATTGAACTGAAAAAAGCTCTTCCCAAAACGGCACGGCCATCGGTATAATTACATCAGTCGCATCCCGCGGCGATGCTCCCCCATCTTATCCGGCTCCGTCACTCGAAGAATGAATAGAATAATCAGGATATTGCTGCCGCTGTGCGCGCTATTGCTGTTGGCCGTCTCGATGCACGCTCAGGACAAGGGTTCGCGGTCAAGGAAGGTCGAGCGCGGCACAGGTCAAAATGTCGCTGTCATCATCGTCAAATCTGCCGCGAAGGCCACTTGGGTGACTACAAAGTTTGTCGCAAAGAACATTGCCAAACCCGTCCTCAAAGCCGTATTGCTAAAGGCCGCGCCCAAGGTGCTGATGTTTACCCTAAAGAAGGCTCCGCTCGTCGCCAAACACGCGCTGCCATGGGCGCTAAAGCTCGCCCTGCTTTGACGGTCATTTGGCCGTCAGCGTCTCGTAATCATCTAACGCTGTCTTGATGACAGCATAGGCAGCTTCTCGACCGTAGGAGTACGCGATCTCACAGCGGTTTGGCTCGTCCGGAAGTGATTTGTATGTGAGAAAGTAGTGTTCAATGCGGCTCATGATGCCATCGGGCAGATCGGCCGTTTCAGTATATTCGCCGTAAACCTTGTCACCCTTAAGCACCGCGATTATCTTATCGTCAGCCTCGCCGCCGTCGAGCAGGCAAAAGCCGCCGATCGGCCGCGCTTTCAGGATGATGTCGCCGCGCGGGATATGATGTTCGCTGAGAACGAGTATGTCGAGCGGATCACCGTCGCCCTTTGCGACTGGTTTGCCTGAACCGGCAGCCGCCAACGCTGCGATTCCGTCACCGCAGTAAGTTCGCGGAATAAATCCGTAGTTAGCCGGAACAACATTCGAATACTGCTGCGGCCGGTCGATCTTGAGATAGCCGCTAGGCTTATCGACCTCGTACTTGACCGTATCGCCGGGGACGATCTCAATAAAGACGGTGACTTCCAAGGGCGCATTTTCGCCGATCTCGATGCCGTGCCAGGGGTGAGCTTTGTTGGTTCGGAACATGACACTGTTATTCTAACGAAGAGTGCCAGGCATCGCGACTGAGTTTAATGAGGGTTCGTTGGTCATCCGGTTCGATCGGCCGGAGATACGCAGTCCACTGTCAATCGTGGTCCTTGGTGAGTTGGAGATATCGATCGCAGAGCTTGCCGGTCGTGAAGACATCGATAGAGTGATATTCACCGGTGTCGACGATGTTTTTGCATCAGGAGCCGACCTGCGAGAGATAGCTGCACTCACGTCCGATGATGCGTCGGCATTCGCTCAGCGCGGCCAACGACTGATGCGGTCCATTGCCGATCTGCCGCAAACAACCATCGCGGCGATCAACGGCTACTGCTTTGGCGGTGCATTCGATCTAGCTCTCGCTTGCGAGCGGCGAATCGCTTCGCCGAAAGCACAGTTCGCACATCCCGGAGCCGGCCTCGGCATCATCACCGGCTGGGGCGGCACGCAGCGGCTGCCGAGATTGGTGGGCACCGCGAACGCGATTGAGATGTTCTTTACCGCAAGCCCGATCGATGCGAGCAGAGCACTCGCAATCGGTTTGATCGACGAGATAAGTGAAGATGTAGTGGCAACTGCGGTAAACTCTAAAATATGAAGGTACAACTCGTAAACATCGCCCACGCCCGCAGCGGCGACAAAGGCGACACGGCTAACGTCGGCCTGATAGCCCTCAAGCCGGAATACTATCCGCTGCTTGTCGAGAAAGTCACAGCCGACGCCGTCAAGGAACACTTCGGCGACATGGTCAAAGGCGACGTCGAGCGTTTTGAATTGCCAAACCTCAACGCCCTGAATTTCTTATTACACGGCTCCCTCGGCGGCGGCGGCACGCTTAGCCTGATGACGGATGCGCAGGGCAAGACGTTCTCGACCGCACTGCTGCGGATGTATATCGACGTCCCGGACGAAGAGTTAGCCACGAATTAGCACGAATTAACACAAATTATGCTTATTCATATTCGTGTCAATTCGTGTAAATTCGTGGCAAAAACCTCTTTATGACCGAAGCGATCATTACAACTGAAGGAGCCATCCGAACCATCACGCTCAACCGGCCGGAGAAGCGGAATGCTTTGAATGACGAGCTGGTCGCCGCTCTGAAGGCTGCGCTGCGAGAGGCAGATGCTGATGAGAGCGTGAAGTGCATCGTCATTCGCGGTGCAGGGAAGGATTTTTGTTCGGGGGCGGATCTTTCGGCGTTGCAGAAGATCGCGAATGCTTCGCATGAGGAGAATCTTGATGACGCCCGGTCGCTTGGGGAATTGTACAAGCTTATCCGCAGCGTGCGTCAGCCGGTGATAGCGGCTGTGAAGGGGCGGGCGTTGGCGGGCGGATGTGGATTGGCGATGGCTTGCGATCTTATTGTGGCGGAGACTAACGCCAGGTTTGGCTTTCCTGAGGTTAAGATCGGGTTTGTGCCGGCGATGGTGGCGGCGATCGTGCGTCGCAGTATGTCCGAACGCCGTGCCTTTGCGACGCTCACTCTTGGCGAAGAGATGTCGGCCCAGGCCTTGTCAGACGCAGGCATCGTCCACGCCTTGCCGGACGAAGCCGATTTCGAAACCACGCTCGCCGCCGTCACCGACCGCTACGCCGCCCTTAGTGCCTCCGCCGTCCAGATGACCAAACGCCTGCTCTATGACATCGACACCCTCACCTTCGACTCATCGATCGAACACGGCGCCCAAGTCAACGCCACCGCCCGCATGACCGAAGATTGTCAGAAGGGAATTGCTAAGTTTTTGGAGAAGTAGTCACGCATGACGGTCACTTAAAGGAGTTTAACTCTATCTGCGTAACCGAAGGTTCCTGAGCCACCGCCGCTACAGGTAAACATCGTCACCTGAACCCTGTTTCCCTTGCTAAGTATTTCGGAGATGTAGGTATTTCGGAAATGTCCTAACCCGCCAACCTGATCTTCATTCAGGTTGATGGCAAAACGCTTATCACGAGCATCGGCAAGGACAAAACTTACGAGCGTCATCTCATCCTCGTCAAAATCTCGCTTAACAATCCTGCCCACGATAAGGTCGGGAGTTTTGTGGCACTTCATCCCATCAACCTTTCCAAGCATATTGGTTATCTCAACGACGTGTGATTTCTGACCGGAGCCAGCCCATTTGACGCTCGGAGCGTCTTGAGCAGCAGCGCCGAAAACGAACGAAACCAAAACCGCGAAAATGCAGATTACCTTCATAATCTCACCTTCCCCGAATCAGACCTTCGGAGGTCTTCATCGGTACGATGCCTCTGATTTTCGGAGTGTGACATTCCCAATCCCCATCGTTTCAAGATAGATTGAAACGCCCTGAGGAATTGCGTCATTCTTGGGGCCTAGGACGACTTCCTTGATCGGGTTCACCGCCCCGCCGCTAGTAAAATCGACATCAATGAAAGCCGCGGGAACTTCGTCCTTCATGCGAAAACCGACCTCGGCACCTTCGACATCCTGCCCGAACGCGTGACCGCCTCCATCGAATACGCGCATGGACTCGTTGCTTTTCTCAAAGTTCAGGGCGTGAATAATTCGCACCTCGCGTTCCTCAGCAAACGCTGGGTTCTTGAACGCGAGAAGATCGGAGCCAAAGGACGCGCACGCATTGAAGAAATCATTTCCAAACGTGAAGTTCTCTTCTTTCTCTACTTCGTGGATTGATAGTACGGCCGCCATCGCCTCTTTGATCTGTTGATCTTTGTCGTATAAGACACGAAGAGGACGGGCAGGCAGATCAGGAAACACGTTTCCGTCAAATCCAATGCAGTAGCCGTTTCCGTCGTTTGCATATCCGCGCCACTGACTGAGCACATCTCCGTCTAGCGAGAAGCACGTGCCGACCGTCAGAATGTGAAAGCCACTCGCGTGAATAATCTTGTCGATTTCATCCAAGAAGTCCTTCCCGAGTTTGTCGATAAGGTGTCCCGCCGCAAGCTCCCAAAAGGCATAGCCCCAGTGCATTTCCATGAAATCATTCATGGCGAAAAAGTCACCAAGACGTAGACTCTTGGAGCTACAGATTGCGGCGAAAGTTTCACCCGAGCAGTAGTGATAGAGAATCTCGCCGTCTTTCGGTTCGTAATGCCTGTCGAAGATCAAGGCGTTTCCTCGTCCTGTGGCGTCGGGTCTTTTTCGACGTGTTTGGCTGAGACCCAGGCGGCGTACTTGCCGGGGTTGCCGTTGTAGACGTTTTTGGCGATGCCGTCACTCCCACCACCCCGTCGGTGAAACGCCGCCACCCCTCCTCCGGCAGGAGGGGAGCTGCGGACGCCGACCATGCCTTCGCGTATCTTGGCGGCGGTGTCGGCTACGTATTGCTTACGCAGGTTCAGCATGGATCTTTAACCCAAGGGCATTAACTACTTTCAAGACGGTTTCAAAACTGGGGCTGCGTTCGCCAGAGAGAGCTTTGTACAGGCTTTCACGAGAGAGGCCGGTTTCGCGGGCGATCTCGGACATGCCTTTGGCACGGGCGATGTTGCCAAGTGCTTTGGCGACGAACGCGGCGTCTCCGTTCGCCTCTTCGATACAGGCTTCCAGATAAGCGGCCATCTCTTCGGGGGTGGTTAGATACTCCGCAACATCGTATTTTGTTGTTTTCACCTTGGCCATCCTTATAGTTCACTTGCGATCTTGATCGCGTTCTGGATATCGCGCGATTGTGAACGCTTATCGCCGCCCACGAGAAGGATTATCAATTCGGCGCCTTTCTGAATGAAATACACACGGTACCCAGGACCGTAGTCAACTCTCATCTCGGATACGCCATCGCCGACAGGTTTTACATCGCCAGCATTTCCTAGCTCCAGCCGATCAATGCGCGCCTGAATCCTTGCACGAGCACGAAGGTCACGAAGTTTCATCAGCCATTTAGAAAACGTTTCTGTTTGGCGAACCTCGACCATCGTTAGTGTATCCCTCCGGCTACAGAATTACAATACTCTCACGCCTCGACAATTTCTACTTTCGTGTCAATTAGTGGCTTTGCTATCGAAGCGGGGGAGTAGGCCTTTATCTCTTCGACCTCTGGGCGGCCGCCGGTAACGCTAGGCCAGAACCTGCGCAGTTTCGATAGGAAGGCGGCCGAGGACGATCTCACGGATGTCGAGCTTTTTGCTGGCGTGGTCTATGTCGACGCCGACGAGATTGCCAGCCTCATCGTAGTCCAGTACCACGCCATCGGACACTTCACGGCTTTCGACGCTGGTCTTGTGCGAGAGGTCGATATAGAGCGAATCGGTCTCTGGATAATAATTTATCTTCATGGCTTGAAATTGCTGTCCGGGAACGCGTTGTGGATCGTTGTTCTGTCGCCCAGTGTCACGACCCGCAGGATTCGATCGTCAAATTCCTCGACTCTTCCCCAAAATCTAACGCGATCATCGTCTTGCACCTCGATACGGATCGCATTCTCAATTACGAATATACACCATTCTCTTCGTAGATAAGGCCGCTTTCGCAAGACCTCATTCTCGAAGTAGTCCGTGTGGTCGTATTCGTTCATTCTTTACGCCTCGACGATATCGACTTTTGTTTCGATGAGCGACTTTGGAATGAGGGCGGGGAAGTAGGCCATTATTTCTTCGACCTTTGGGCGGCCGCCGGCGAAGCCTGTGACGGCGGGTGGGCCGGTCAGGATGAGCGGGGCGATCTCTTTGGTAAAGCGGGTCACGGCGTCTTTGTCGTGGCCGCGGACGGCGATTCTCAATTGAACCTCAGGTATATCAGAGAGAGAACCACCCCGTCTCCCGACCCGCTCTCGCTCGTCGGGACCCACCCCTCCTTCGTAAGGAGGGGAGCTTTGGAGCGCCAGATGACCGTGGGCGGCACTCACGCCGACGTATTCGGTTAGGATAAGGTCGAATTCTAGGCCTAGACGATCGAGGCGTTCGCGGAGGATGCGGTCGGCGGCTTGGGCTTTTTCGAGGGCGTCGGGCCAGGCGTAGACGAGCGTCCCGACGGACTTCCAGCCGTCCGAGTAGGCGATGGATACCTTGTAGAAATCGGTTTTCGGGTTGCCGGTGATGCCGAATACGCGGACACGATTCTCGCCTGCGGCTTCGAGGTTGATGGACGAGAAATCCGCCACGACGTCGGGCGTGATGTAGGCTTTTGGGTCGCCCATCTCGTAGAGGAGCTGTTCGGTGACGGACTGGACATTGACGCGTCCGCCGGTGCCTTCGTGTTTGGTGACTAGGAAGGTGCCATCGGGCGACGCTTCGACGATCGGGAAGCCAATGTTCGCCATGTCGGAGATGTTTTGCCAATCGTATTGACAGTTGCCGCCCGAGCATTGGGCGCCGCATTCGATGATGTGACCGGCGATCGTGCCGGCAGACACCTTGTCCCAATCGCCAAACGACCAGCCGAACTCGTGCATGAGCGGCGCGAGCGTCAGACCCGTGTCGGTCAGTCGTCCACCGACGATGATGTTTGCGCCATTATCTAACGCCTCGACGAGCGGCGCGGCGCCGAGATAGACGTTTGCGCTCTGCACTTTGTCACGGATCGCAGTGAGCGGCGTGCCGTCGTCCATCGAATTGATCTCGACGCCGTCGGCGAGCCAGGTGTCGAGCCGATCGAGCACGTCGTCGCCGGTGACTACGCCGATCTTTACCTTGCCTTGCAGGCCGCGTTCACGCGCAGCGTCGGCAATCGCCGAAGCGCAGCCGTTGACGTTGACGCCGCCGGCATTCGATAGGACCTTGATGTTCTTTTCGACACAGTCGGGCAGGATCTCGTGCATCAGCGATACGAAATCGCGAGCATAGCCCGCCTCGGGATCACGATTGCGCTGCTTTTGCAGGATCGACATCGTGACCTCGGCGAGGTAATCGAGCATCAGGTAATCGATCGGCCCTTTGCGGACCTGATCGATCGGTGCGGTGAGCAAATCACCCCAAAAACCCTGGCCTCCGGCGACTCTGACTTTATCTTTCATTGGGAACTAGGCGGTGCGGACGTTTGCGTTGATGAATGTGACGATGTCCTCGGTCGATGTGCCGGGCAGAAAGACCTCTGAGACGCCGAGTTGTTTGAGCGGCTCGATGTCTTCCTGGGGAACGATGCCGCCGACGAGCACCAGCGTATCGTCCATGCCGTTCTCACGCATCAAATTGATGATGCGCGGGCAGAGCGTTTTGTGGGCCCCACTGAGGATCGAGATGCCGACAGCGTCGACGTCTTCCTGCAACGCAGCGGCTGCGATCATTTCGGGCGTTTGGCGCAGGCCCGTATAGATCACTTCCATACCAGCGTCGCGAAGCGCGCGGGCGATGACCTTTGCTCCACGGTCGTGGCCGTCGAGGCCGGGTTTGGCGACGAGGACCCGTATTTTTCTCTCACCCATATTCTTCAGACAATCATCGCACAAGCCGTCCTAGGACGCTATTTACACGAATAAACGGCTTCATCTGCGCCCACGTGAACGTGAACTTGCCGTCAGGCTGCATGGCCTCGATGACGTGCGGGAATCCATAGTCATAATGGAAGGTCACGCCTTTATCGCTGATCGAAAAGCCCTTAAGGTTGTCCATGGTAAAATCCGCCGTCTCAAAGAGGTGTTCCGGCTCCGGTTCTTCCCAGTCCTTGTTGTTCTTGATCTGTGTAATGGCATCGGCTATCTCCTTTTTCAGGGCTTTCTTGACCATGTCCACAAGGCCGTCGATATAGACGAATACTTCGCCGGGCAGCACCTGAGTGCCTTTACGCGTATCGACGACGATAAACTTCGTCGAGCCGTCAGGGTAGGCTGCCGTGCCCTGGACCCACAACTCAACGCAAAGCAGCCCATTCTTGTTGTAAGCGACCTTGTAATCGGCCTCCTCGAGCCACTGGACGTCTTTGATCTCCTCGCCCAGGTCAAGTGCAAAAGCCTTTTCGTAGCTGAGCACGGCTTCGATCTTCCGCGAAACGGTCGGTGTTGCCGCCCTGACCTTCGGATAATTGATAACGAAGGTCTTCTTAAAGTCCGTTATCGGTTTTGGCCGCGTGTATGTAATCTTCTTGCGCGTTACAACGACCGACTGGGCCGTTACGCCTGAACCAAAAGCGAGGAAAACTGTCAGAAGCAGAATTAATTTAACTTTCATAGCCGTATTTCACGTCCATATTTGGAGAACCGAATATACATCTGAGTTTACCGCGAATCGTCGGCCGGCGCTTCATCGCGGCCCACATCTCCGCCCAACCGTGCGTGTTGATCCATAGAGGATTATAGCTTCTGAGCGGCTTGATTATGCCATAGCGCGGGTCCTCAGTCTCGGGCACAAAAGTGCCGAATAGGCGATCCCAGATGATCAGGACACCGGCGTAGTTCCTGTCGAGGTAAGGATTATTCACCCCATGGTGCACGCGGTGATGTGAAGGCGTATTGAGCACCCATTCGAGCGGACCGAGCCTATTTATCAGCTTCGTGTGGATCCAGAACTGGTAGATGAGATTCAGGCCATGCATCAGGGCGAACATCCAGGGAGCAAAGCCGAGCAGCATTATCGGGACGTAGAATATCCAATGGATGATGCCGGAGAACCAGCTCTGCCGCACGGCGACGCTGAGGTTGTACTCTTGGCTCGAATGATGCACGACGTGAAAGTTCCAGAACAGCCGCGACTCATGGCTAATGCGGTGAAAGATGTAGTATGCAAGATCGTCAACGACGAAGAGAACGACCCACGTCCACCAGGCGTCAGCGGGGAACTTATACGGAGCTATCTCGTAGGCTGCGATGTAGATAAAACCGGTGGCGAGGCCAAATAACGCGCCCCATGCGGTACTGCCAAAGCCGAGGATGATGTTCGTCCATGCGTCTCTGCTGTCGCCGTATTCATCGGTTCGCTTGACGTGTGCCCACAAGGCCTCGGCCGCAATCAGGACCGCAAATACGGGAATCGCCAGCACCGTCGGCTTGAGCATACGGTTACATTAAGCGAATCGTGCCCCAGTCTTCAAGCGGACGCATTATTCTGCGCGCATTTTATCCTCACAGCCGGCTATAGTAGCATCGTGCTGAAGATGGACAGTTCTCAGGGTAGAGCCAATGATTAAGAAGATACTAAAGATAATCGCGCTTGTTCTGATCGCGGCCTTCGTTGTAATACAGTTTTTCCGCATCGACAAGGCCAATCCGCCGATCGTCGAGAGCGAAACACTCGAAGCCGGCCTTGCCGTCCCGCCGGACATCCAATTGATATTGGGCCGGTCGTGCAACGATTGTCACTCCCACAAGACGGTCTATCCGTGGTATTCCAATATCCAGCCGGTTGCATGGTGGCTGAAGGATCACATCAACGAGGCCCGGGACGAACTCAATTTCAGCAATTTCAATACCTACACTGCAAAGAAGAAGGCGAAGAAGCTGGAAGAGGTATGCGAGGAGGTGCGTTCCGGCGCCATGCCACTGCCGTCATACCTGTGGATACATAGCGAAGCAGGGCTTAGCGAGAATGACAAGAACGCGCTCTGCGATTGGGCGAATGTCGAGCGCGCGAGGTTTGCGTCTGGGGACTAGACCGCCGCGTGCGGATACATATCTCGCCGGCTGGCCGTATCGCCGAACTTCAGAGAACACGAGAACTGCGAGTAGAATATTCTGATGTCATTGCTTCCGATAGTCCACTATCCCGGGACGGTTCTGTTGTCAGTCGCAGAGCCAGTCGGTGATGATGATTTTGACGGGGATCTCGCAATATTGGTCGAGAATATGTTCGATACGATGGCGGATGCCGGAGGTGTCGGGCTGGCCGCACCGCAGGTTGGGGTTTCGCGGAGGTTGTTTGTGATGGACACGCCTGAGACGGACGAGCGTCCGAGGGAGCGGCATGTTTTGATAAATCCTGAGATCGTCAGCGTCGAGGGTGAACAGACGGGTGACGAAGGGTGTTTGTCGTTTCCGGGCCTGTTCCAGACGGTTACGAGAGAGATGCGAGTGATCGCCCGGGCACAGAATATTAATGGCGAACAGGTAGAAATAGATGTTCAAGACCTGGCCGCAAGGTGTATACTGCATGAAACGGATCATTGCGACGGCATTGTATTTCTTGATCGGATGACGCCCCTCAAACGTCAGTTTGCAAAGCGCAAGATCAAACAGCTGCAAAAAACGGGGAAGTGGAATCAGAATTGAAGCTACAAGATACGAAGTTAACCGCCGAACTCGGGTCGAGCGGTGAACTTAATAAATATCTGAGCGAGGGCTGGGTGCTGATACTCAGCTATGTGAAGCACAAGAGCGATTCGCAGGTGCCGCGTTTTGTTGTCGCATGGCAGGCGAAAGGCCCGGCTGTTTTCCCCGAGATACTCGATGAATGGGAACAGCGCGAGATGGCCAGGCAGCGGTATCGGTAGCATCTGGTCGAGTGTTGTCGATTGCCTAAGGCAGCGATCGTGAAAAGCAGAGTGCCAATAGGAGCAAGCGCTTGCTTGATCGGCGCTGTGGATTTCGGGTAAGAATCGTTTGGGGTATGCTTCTTCGGGTCTCAACTTTGGTATCACCAAACGGCAGTATCTGACGACGGGGTGGAGTTTTGGCAATTCAGGCCGCGGGAAGAATGCGTTCGCGGCCTACTATGGCGTCACGTTTTAGGTTTATGCAGACACAACAAACATTGGACGAATTCAGAAACGAACCGTTTACAGATTTCTCGAGGCCCGAGAACGCGGACGCGATGAGATCTGCCATCGAGAAGGTCAGGACCGAACTTGGCCGTGAATATCCCGTCATCATCGGCGGCGACAAGATCTCGTTGGACGCTAAGTTCACAAGTAACAATCCGGCAAATAAGGACGAGGCCGTTGGCGTATTCAGCGAAGGAGATAGCGATATATCGCTGGTAGAGAAAGCGATAGCGACGGCGGGTGAAGCATTCAAATCGTGGCGAAATGTGCCGCCGGCTGAACGCGCCGAGTATCTCTTTAAGATCGCTGCGATCATGAGAGCCCGCAAGCACGAACTTTCGGCGTGGATGATCTTTGAGGTCTCTAAGACGTGGGCCGAGGCCGATGGCGACACTGCCGAGGCGATCGATTTTTGCGAATTCTATGGCCGCGAGATGGTCCGCTGGGCTGAGGAACAGCCGGTAACGCCATATCCGGGCGAAAGGAACAATTTCCAGTACATTCCACTCGGTGTTGGAGCGATCATCCCGCCGTGGAACTTTCCGCTTGCGATCATGGCGGGGATGACGATGGCTGCGGTTGTCACGGGCAATACCGTCGTTCTCAAGCCATCTTCCGATTCGCCAACTATTGCTGCGAAATTTATGGAGATAGTCGAGGAGGTGGGACTGCCGGCCGGGGTCGTGAATTTTATCTCCGGGAGCGCGAAGACCGGGGAAGCAATGGTGACGCACCCAAAAACGCGGTTCATCTCGTTCACGGGATCAAAGGGCGTTGGCCTGCACATCAATGAAGAGGCCGCCAAACCTCGGCCCGGCCAGATCTGGATCAAACGCGTGGTTGCTGAGATGGGCGGCAAGGATGCGATCGTTGTGGCGGACGACGCGGATATCGATGCGGCGGCGACGGGTATCGTTCAGGCGGCGTTCGGCTTTCAAGGGCAGAAGTGTTCTGCGTGCTCGAGGTTGATCGTCGATGAGAAGGTCCATGACGAGTTGGTCGGAAAGGTTGTCGGATTGACGAAGGAGTTGAAGATCGGCCAGCCTGTCGATGTCGGCACAAATGTTGCGGCTGTGATCAATCGCCGGTCGTTCGATACGACGCTCGGCTACATCAAGAAGGGCATTGACGAGGGCGGAAGCGTCGTAGCAGGCGGGAAGGGTGATGATTCTACGGGCTTCTTTATCGAACCGACGGTCATCGATGATGTTGAGCCGGGAGCAACGATCGAGCAAGAAGAGATATTCGCTCCCGTTCTGGCAGTGATCAAGGCGCGCGATTACGATCACGCGCTCGAGATCGCAAATGGTACTGAGTTTGGGCTGACGGGAGCCGTATATTCGGCCTCCGAGGAGCGACTGGCAAGGGCCCGGAACGAGTTTCACGTTGGCAACCTGTATCTAAACCGAAAATGTACCGGGGCCCTCGTGGGCGTACACCCTTTTGGGGGATTCAACATGAGTGGAACCGATTCAAAAGCAGGTGGGCGGGAGTATCTCCTGCAGTTCATGCAGGGTAAATCCATCTCGCAGAAGATCTGAGGATAAAATGAAAAATAACACTCTCGTCAGGCTAAGCAGTGTTGTAACTATCGTACTTGCGATCACGGCAATGACGGCAGCGCAGCGCGCGGTCTCGAAACCGCCCAAGGCAATCGTCTTCGCCGTGCTGAATGATGGAAAGATGCTGGAGCCGATCGCTTACGTCAATAAGGGCAAGCTCGCTGAGCCCGTCAATGGCAGCGACGATCAGACCCTGATCACGGGGTTCAACAAGGCCTACTACAAGCCCGGAACGGTGTATAGGTTGATCTTTGGCGGTGCGAATGCGGGTAACGTAACCGTCAAATCGTCCGATGCAAAAGCAGAATGCTCGCGGAACATGGCCACGGCATCGACACGCTCGAACAAGACGCCGCTGCAGGGGCTCGTTATGGGATTAGCGACCAATGCTCCGATCAAGACCGCTTCGGCGAGCTACCGCCGCCGTCCGACTACGGCTGAAAAGGACGAGATCGACGCTCTTGCAAAGGCAGAGTTCATGCGACAGAAACTGACGCCCGGGACGCTGCGTTACCAGAATCTGACGGCACTCGACCTTGATCGCGATGGGAAGGCTGAGTTTGTCGGTTCGTACTGGGTCGAGATCGACCGCCTGACGCGTGGATTGCTCTTCTTTATCGCCGCAAAGGCCAGTAACGGCAAATACGCTCTCGGATATAAGGAGTACCGCTCGGTCGATCAGGCGAATGTGATGAGCGGTGATATCAAGAATGTTGACGAAGGCGTTTATCATGAGTTACTCCTCGACGCGTTTGATTATGACGGGGACGGAACTAGCGAGGTGTTCACATATATTCAGTCCTTCGAAGGTGCCGGTTTTAGCGCCTATCGCAAGTCGGGCAGCAAATGGGAACAATCCTACACGACATCGAATTATCATTGCGGCTACTGATGCCCCGGTAAGCGTCATGATTTCGATTTACTAACCCGAAGTGCTAAGTTCTTACTCGGGATTTAGCACTTTTTCTATGATCATAAGAAGGTCTCTTGTACGGGCATTTACCTCCACACTATCCTTAACTCTTGTTTTCTCAGTCCTTTCCCAGGTTGTTCATGAGCCCTTCCCGGTGAACCGCATCGAGAATCCGGACATGTGGCGGACCGACGGCTGGAATGCGATCGATCGTGCCAAAAGACAGAAGATCCGTTCGGGCAAGGCAAAGAACGTCATCCTCTTCCTCGGGGACGGGATGAGCAACTCAACCGTTGCGGCGTCAAGGATCTTTGAGGGGCAGACCCGCGGCGAAAGTGGTGAGGAAAACCGTCTGAGCTTTGAAGAGTTCCCGTTCGCCGCTCTCTCGCGAACCTATAGCGTGAATCAGCAGGTATCTGACTCTGCCTCCACAATGAGTGCGATCATCACGGGCGTGAAGACCGATGAGAGCATTATCTCGGTCGATCAGAACGTCGTTCAGGGCGATCACCGGACGGTAAAGGGCAACGAGGCAAAGACGCTGCTCGAATATGCAGAGGAATCCGGCCGTTCGACGGGTGTCGTGACCACAGCAAGGCTGACGCACGCGACCCCGGCGGCATGCTACGCGCACACCGCCGAGCGCAACTGGGAATGCGATGAGGATATTTTCAGGCGGAATAAGGATGCCCACGCGGCCGGATTTCCCGACATTGCGAGACAATTGATCGAATTTCCGTACGGTGACGGTCTGGAAGTAGCGATGGGTGGAGGCAGGACGAAGTTTTTGCCCGCCGAGGTTGCTGACCCTGAATACGATACGCGACGGGGCGAGCGGCTCGATAAACGCGATCTTACGAAAGAATGGCGAAGCAAATACAGCGATTCGGCCTATGTGTGGAACAAGAAGGAGTTTGACCAAGTCGACGTCAAGGGAACGAAGCATCTGCTGGGGCTTTTCGAACGTTCGCATATGCAGTTTGAGCACGACCGGGGCAATGATCTGGCGGGTGAACCGTCGCTGACCGAGATGACGCGTAAATCGATCCAGATACTCTCGCAAAACAAAAAGGGCTATGTCCTGATGGTCGAGGGCGGCCGCATCGACCACTCGAACCATAACGGCAACGCTTATCGTGCGCTCAGCGAAACGGTCGAGTTCTCAAATGCCGTCCGCGCTGCCAAAGAAATGGTAAACCTCGACGAGACACTCATCATCGTTACGGCCGATCATAGCCATACGCTGTTCATACAGGGCTATCCTGTTCGCGGCAACAATATCCTCGGGCTTGTTCGCGAGAATGACGGTAAGGGCAATCTTAAGCCTGCATACGCCAAGGACCTGCTCGGTCTGCCGTTTACGACGCTTGGCTACGTGAACGGCCGCGGTTATCTTGGGGCTTCAAACGACCAACCGGAAGGGCCAAAGCGTTGCTGCAGTGAGCCGAAGAGCTTCAAGCCGTTTCCGGGCGGCCGATGGGATCTGTCAAATGTCGATGTTTACGCTCCTGATTATCTTCAGGAGGCGATGATCCCAAAGCTGAGCGAGTCGCACAGCGGCGACGACGTTTCGATCTTTGCGATCGGTGTCAACGCACATCTGATCCGCGGATCGATGGAGCAGAATTGGATATTCTACGTGATGGCCGACGCCCTTCGCCTCGGCCGGCGGAGTTAACCCATCAAAGCACTTAACGGATGAAGATCGTTTTCATGGGGACACCGGCCGCGGCTGCAGTATCGCTGGAGCGACTGCTAACGGACGGCCATGATGTAATTGCGGTTTATACGCAACCCGACCGGCCTGCAGGGCGCGGCAACAAGGTCACAAGTTCACCGGTTAAGACACTTTCGTTCGAGCGCGGCCTTGATGTCCATCAGCCGGAGCGAATCAGAACGAACGAAGCTGCCGAAATATTTTGCTCACATGACGCAGATGCGGCCGTCGTGGTTGCTTACGGCCGGATCCTGCCGGAGCTTTTTCTCAATGCATTCCGAAATGGTGCCATAAATCTCCACTTTTCACTACTTCCCAAAAACCGGGGAGCGGCTCCTGTTAATTGGGCCATCGTCAATGGCGAGAAAGAGACCGGCGTTACGACAATGCAGATGGATGCGGGACTTGACACCGGGCCGATCTTGTTACAGCGACCGACGCCGATCGGCGATGATGAAACGGCCGTAGAGCTGATGGGGCGTCTTTCGCTTTTAGGGGCCGACCTACTTTCGGAGACGCTCGATCGGATCGACGATCTCGTGCGCGTTCCACAGAACGAAGCGGGTGCATCCCTCGCTCCGATCATGAAGAAGAGTGACGGTTTGATCGACTGGTCGATGACCGCAGTTGAGATCGCGAACCGCGTGCGGGGTTTTCAGCCTTTCCCGACCGCGTTTAGTACACACCGGGGTAGCCGGTTGACGATATGGAAGGCAATTCAGGTAAACGGGAAGGACGGACGGCCGGGCGAAGTGATCGAAGCCGCGGGAAACACACTGGCCATCGCTTGCGGCCGGGGCACTTTGCTTCAGGTGATCGAACTTCAGCCGGAAGGAAAGCGTCGGATGTCGGCGCGGGATTTCTTGAATGGTGCCAAGGCTGAGGTGGGCGAGATATTTGGTTAACAATGATGGAACAAGTCGAAATAATCGCGTTCTACGAATTTAAGCCACTGGCAGCCGTCGGGCCCTTGGCAGACCTTAGGGAAGAATTGCGGCAGCTGTTTCTAGAACTCGACGTTCGCGGCACGATAATACTGGCCGACGAAGGCTATAACGGCATGGTGTGCGGCCTCCCGAAGAACATCGTGCAGTTTATTGAACGAGCCGGAGTAGTATTAAGAACGGATATCAAGTTCAAAACCTCATTTCACGATACTGCTCCTTTTCGGAGGATCGACATTAAGATCAAACCGGAGATCGTTACGCTGAAGCAGCCCGTTGACATTTCTCTGGGTGCCGGGACACATGTCTCAGCCAAGGACTGGAATGCCCTGATCTCAGACCCGGAAACAGTGGTCCTCGATGCGCGAAACCGCTATGAATACGCCACCGGCACTTTTGAAGGGGCCATAAACCCCGACACTGCAAAGTTTAGCGAACTCCCGCAGTTCGTAGCGGGCAATCTCAGCCCCGATCGGCACAAACGTGTTGCTATGTTCTGTACCGGCGGCATCAGATGTGAGAAATTCGTGCCTTACATGAAGGGGCTCGGTTTTAGTGAGGTCTATCAGCTTGACGGCGGCATCCTTAACTATCTGGAAACAGTTCCGCCGGAAGAATCGCTTTGGAGCGGAGAGTGCTTCGTCTTTGACGAGCGCATCTCGGTGGACAAATCGCTTAACAAGGGCAGGCAGCCAGACCACTCGCAGCGGCGAAAGGCGACAAGATGAGGATATCGGTGGCCCGCATTGCGGCCTTCGATATCCTGAAGCGGATCGAGGCCGAGGCGGCATATTCATCTGTGCTGCTGCCCGAATATGAGGCCGGGCTTTCGGCGGCAGACGGTTCTCTCTGCCATGAACTCGTATTGGGCGTCCTGCGTCGGCAGATCTGGCTCGACCGAGCGATTGGCCTGCTGATCGGAAATAAGAAACTCGACCTCGCTGTCCGCCTCGCCTTGCGCCTTGGACTGTATCAACTGGGCTTTCTCGATAAGATTCCACCGCACGCAGCCGTCAGCGAAAGCGTGGATCTCGTTCGACGTGCGAAAAAGACGTCGGCCACGGGGCTGGTAAACGCCGCCCTTCGCCGGGCTATCGCCGAAACCCCACTCGTGCAGCCCGAGGATGAACTCGACCGTATTGTCGTGGAAACATCGCATCCGCTCTGGCTGGTGGAGAGATGGATCGATCAGTTCGGAGAGACAGAGGCAGCAGCGATAGCAGCGGCGAATAATATACCGTGTACGACTGCATTTCGCCTTACCGGAAAAGAGTTCGACGTTGAGTCGATCGCCAACCTCGGGCGTCCCTCGGAATATGTGAATGGCTGTCTGATCGCACCTAAGGTTTCCCAAGAACTTCGCGCACACTATTCGCAGGGCTCCATCTACTTTCAGGACGAGGCATCGCAGATGGTAGCGCATGCGGTCGATGTGCCCCATAGAGGCCGGGTGCTTGATGTTTGTGCTGCCCCGGGCGGAAAGACCGGCCTCATCGCTGCGAAGGCGACGGGCGGCATGATCGTTGCGGGAGAATTGCATCGCTCACGCATTCAGTTCCTCAAGCAGAATCTCGCCCGCCAGGGATGCGACAGCGTGTCGGTCGTCCAATATGACGCGGCGACCGGTTTTCCGTTCGTCGAGGCCTCATTCGATGCTGTCCTTGTTGATGCGCCGTGTTCGGGCACGGGGACCATCAGGCGAAACCCGGAGATAAGATATAGGGTGACGCCATTACGCTTGGCCGAACTGGCTGGGAAACAACTTGCGATGCTCATGAATGCATCAAAACTGGTGACTGCCGGCGGCCTACTTGTTTACTCGACGTGCTCGCTTGAGCGGGAAGAGAATGAGGCGATTACAGTGAGTTTTTGCGAGTTGAATGGTCACTTTCGTCGTATAGCGCCAAATGTTCCCGAACGATTCATTACGGCGGAGGGCAATGCGAGGACGTGGCCGCACCGTGACGGCATGGACGGGTTCTTCATCGCGGCATTTCGGAAGGTGGTTCGATAGTCAGGGTGAAGTTCCTTGCCGACGGTGAAAATGGTAGACTTTCGATTTGGTCTGAGGTTTGTTTTTGAATGGGATCACGCGGATCAGCCTTGGGTAGATTAGCAACGGTCGTCGTGCTGGCGGGGGCGTTCCTGTTCGGCATGTCCGGCGTGGTCTATATGTCGCTTCAGGGTAAGGAAGTTCAAGTACCCGAAATCACGGGCAAAGACCTAAAGGCGGGCGAAACGGAACTTGCGGCTCTTGGGCTGAAGATCAAGAAGCGAGCGGACAGATTTAGCCAGGAAATGCCGGGCACTGTGATCGAGCAGCTGCCGAAGGCGGGTGAGACCGTCAAGACCGGTCAGCTTATCCTTGTGGTTACGAGCAAGGGGCCGGGCGAGGGCGGTCTGCCGCCAAGCCTGAAGGACACGAGCGAAGAGGATGATTCGGAGAAGATCGAGGAGATGATCACCGAGAAACCGAAGAAATCCAAAACGAACTCGAACTCTAACAAGAAGAAAGCGGACACGGCGCGTGATGTGAACGGCGCGGGCGATACCGGTTCTGACACCAACTCAGAATCACCGCCATCGAACTCAAAGCCGAAGGACCCGGGCTCGGATACACCTGAGAAACCTAATCGCAATACGCAGCCTGCGGCGCCTCGGGTGCCGAACACGCCGGCACGGCCTGAGACGCGGCCACGTCAGTAACGATAACGGTAGGTACAACGCAAGTTATTGGTTTTGCAACCAAATAGACGATCATTGGAATGTTTGAAATAGCTCCGTCCATCCTTTCATCGGATTTTACGCGGTTGCGGGACGAGATCGAAGCCGTCCGCAGCGGCGGGGCAAGAATACTGCACGTCGATGTGATGGACGGTCATTTTGTGCCGAATATTACGATTGGCCTGCCCGTCGTACGGTCGATCCGGAACTTTACGGATATGGTCATCGACACGCACTTGATGATCTCGGAACCGGGCCGATACGCGGTTGAGTTCGTAAGGGCGGGGGCAAATATGGTGTCCGTCCACGTCGAGGCGGACAATCACCTGCAGAGGACACTTACGGCTATCCGCGATGCAGGGGGCCAGGCAGGTATTGCCATCAATCCGGCTACACCGAATGAGATGTTGACCGAGGCTGTGCCGTATGCGGACTTTGTTCTGCTGATGTCCGTAAATCCCGGATTCGGCGGGCAGAAGTTTATTCCGACCATGCTCGACAAGCTGAGGCGGCTGCGGGCAATGATCGAGGAGCGAGGACTAAAGGTCAGGATCGAGATCGATGGCGGCATCGACGGCTCGAACATCGGGGACATCGTGGCCGCGGGCGCTGAGATCATCGTCGCCGGATCGGCCGTTTTTGGCGGCGGAGATGCACGACAGTCGGTAGCGGATCTGATCGAGAAGGGAACAGTTTGGGTTTGAACGTGAGTCTTGATATGTCATTTTCTTTGTTTCGCGTAGCGTTTGGCTTTTTTGTTCTGGTCTCGGCCCTCACAGGTATAGTCGCGGCGCAGGCCAGCGATTCTCAGCGCCTGGACGTCATGCACGACAAGCTGGGGACGATGAGGCGCTCTCTCTCGGGTGCGGCATCGGCCCTGGAGCAAGACAATCGGGCGGACAAGTCAAAAAAGGATGATGCTAAGAAGGCTGATACACCGCTCGGACGACTAACCTCGCTTGAGCGCGAGGCCTCACGGCTCCAGTCCGATGTAAACAGCCTTAAGGGAAAGGTCGATCGGGGCGACAAATATGAGAGGTCGGACGTCAATGACCTGGAACAAGCTGTAAGCGACCTGCAGGCTCGTGTCGAAAGGGCCCAGCTTGAGACGGCCTCTGCCCGTGCGACGCCTGTCTCGACAGAGGGCCGCCCGCGAGAAAAGAAAAAGAAAAAGAAGTTTTTGGGCATCTTCGGGCGCGGCGGCGATGACGAATATGATGAACTGCTGGGAACGGTTGCTCCGGGACGTGATCGGGAACTTTTCGTGGTCGCAACACGTGAGATACGCAAAGGCAACTACGATGTCGGCCGCCTGCTTTTCCAAACGATAATCACAACCTATCCTGACTCGCCGTACCTGCCCATGTCGAAGCTGGCGGTGGGAGATTCCTTCTATCTCGAGGGCTCGACAAGCGCTCTGATCCAGGCGGCTGCGGCGTATCAAGACTGGCTGACTTTCTTTCCGACGCATCCGCTTTCAGACAGGGTCGTGCTCAAGATCGCTGAGTCAGAGATGCGGCAGATGGGCCTGCCCGATCGCGACGCTACCCGTGCGAAACGGGCCGAGACCAAGCTGAAGGCACTACTTCAGCAGTATCCCGACTCAGTTATCAAAGGAGATGCTGCACAGCGTCTGCGAGAGGTTCAGGACAATCTCGGCATGCACAATCTGCTGATCGCTAACTATTATTACACCCTGTCGGTTGATCAGAAGAAGGGCGGACTCAAGGGGTCGCAGTCACGATTTCGTGAGATCATCGACAAATATCCTAATTTCAACCACATGGACGAAGTCCTGTATAAGCTCGCTGTCACCTACTTGATCGAAGAGGAGACCGACCAGGCGGCAAGGTACTTTCAACGCGTTGTCAGTGAATACCCGAATAGCGATTACGTTGCCCGATCAAAAGAGCAACTTCAATTGATCGGCGCTTCGATCCCCGATCCTGATCCCGCTCGTATAAATCTCGTTCCGGTGGAGACTGTGTCATTCCTTGGTAACCTCAAGAACCAGTTCTTTGGCATCTACCCGATGACGATCGATAAGGATGGAGTGCTGATGACGAAAGACTTTGATTCGGAGAAATTCGAACTCATCGATCAGGTCATCGAGAACCAGGGCGACATCCTTGTAAATCAGATCCCGCAGGCCCTGACTACGGTAATTTCGCAGCGTCAGCCATCGATCCAGACCAAGCCGGCACCGCAGCCCGAGCAGAAGTAGATCGAGATCAATTGGCAATGCAAAAGGCGGCCGAGGGGCCGCCTTTTGCATGTTGTAACCCTGCTACTTGCTCAGTTCTCCGGTGATGGCGACGGTTGCGGTGCGGCATCGCGCTTCTTGAGCTTTGGCGGGCCGTCGTTAGATGACGAACTTGAATCGCCGCTGTCCGACGCGTCGGGTGCATCGGGTTGGCGTTTCTTAAGTGTCGGCCGGCTGTCGTCCGTCTCGTCGTAATCCGAGGTGATCCCTGCCTTGGCATTAGTGATCTTCATCAGGTAGTTCTTCACGCGGTTAAACTCCGAGGTGCTGATCAGATATTCCTCTTTCTCGGGGAATCGGGCGACGAGAGCTACGCTTTCGTCCCGGCGATCCACAGATTGCGGATGGGATGAGAACATCCGGGCCAGCTTTCCTGGCTTCTTTCGGTTCTGCGAGGCGAGCTTCTCAAACATCGTCGACATCCCATTGGGATCATAGCCCGCGGAGTAGAGGTACTGGACGCCCAGGCGGTCAGCCTCACCCTCCGACTGGCGGCTGAACTTGAAGAACGCGAGCGCCTGCGTGATGCCACCGGCGTTCTGGAGAACGGTGCTGGCGATCCCGCCACCAAAGAGTATCCCGGCGAGCATGCCGTACTGGATCAGAGCTCCCTTGCCCTGATTCTCCATTGCGTGGCGAGCGGCGACATGTGCAATTTCGTGAGCCATGACACCCGCGAGCTCCGCCTCGTTGTCCGCTGCGAGAAGCAGTCCCTTGTTTACAAAGAAAAAGCCGCCGGGTAGAGCAAAGGCATTCACCTCGTCGCTGTCGATCACCTTGATCGTGAACGGGATCTTAGCATCCGAGTGAAGGACGACATTCTGACCTACGCGATTCACGTATTCGGTGATCATCGGGTCGGTGACGATCTTGGCCTGCTGCTCGACCTCCAGCGCGAGTTGACGGCCGATCTGCATCTCCTTCTCCCGCGAGCCACCCAGCCAGCCGAAGAATTTGTCGCCAGAGCCTCCGTTGATGTTTCGTTTCCCGATCTGGGCGGGATCTTCCTTCACGCTGAGCGGGACGGGACCGGTCGGAGTCGGTTCCGGCTTCGGAGTCGTCTTGTCCTTATCCTTTTCGGTCTGTTGCGCCGGCTTCTTGCCGTCCTGGGCCTTAACGGCAACGACCGTGATCGAGCAGAACCACAAACTGATTATGGCGACCGAAGTAAATAGATTTCTGATCATTGGTTTCCTCCGAAAACACGCTCTTGCCGACGTGAGGATTGTACCCTGTGTGCGGACTGTGCTTCAACGTTGGATTTGATGCACGCATGGGTGAAATAGTTGCGCGAGTGTTGCGGATCGAACACGTGAATCATTTGATATTCACATTGATGGTAAAACTTGTTAAAATACCTCTGGCTCGAATTCCGCGCCGCGTTCCGTCCCCACGCCAGCCAACCGCTCAATGAAACGCGTTTCAGAAAAGGTAAAAGACATCGTCGATGTCCGTTCTTTCGCCCAGATCCGTGACTTTAGCGCCGATCCGCCGCGAACGGTCGAGGCCTATCGATTCACTGAGATCACCGCGGGCCTGATGGCCAAATGGCTCGACGGTATCGCTGCCGTTAAGCCAGGGCAAGGCCACGCCCTCGCTATTGCCGGATTGCGCGGCGTTGGCAAAAGCCATTTTCTTGCATTCATATCCGCCATCGTCGGTGACCCGACCCTGCGCAATGAGATCGTTGACCCGCACGTGCGAACAGCCGCGGAGCAATTGGGCCGACGGCCCGGCAAGGTCTTTGTTGTCCGACGAGGTTCTGCGGCGACTCTGGTAGCGGAATTGAAGCAAGCGACGGCAGATGTTCTCGGCCTCCAGCTATCTGAGGTGAGTGACTCGGTCAATGACCTGCTCCTTACGATCTTTGAGCGAGGCGGTGAGACGCCGCTGCTGCTGTTTGACACCGCACTTGATCGTGAGACGAGGGTGAGTCGTGACGATGGTCCCGTGCTGAGCGAGATCGCCGCGAGTGCGAGGGCCATGGGGCTGTTCGTGGGTGTCGCTCTCGATGACGACATCTCGGGTGCGGATGGCGCAAATGCGGCGATCGTTACGAACTTTGCGATCGACTATCTTGACCTTGAGCACATGTACAAGATCGTCGGCAACCATATTTTTGCAAAGCGAACGCAGAAGCTCCCCGTCCTTCACGAGATCTATGATGATTACCGCAGCCGAATGCCTGGATTCAGGTGGAGCGAACAACGCTTTACGGCTCTGTACCCGCTGCATCCTGAAGCCCTTGAGGTCGCTCCGCTGATCCGGTTATTCGTCCATGATTTCGCCCTGCTTGGGTTCGCCTCAGATACCGGAGCAAAGATCCTTGGCCGTCCGGCGAATTCGCTTATTGGCCTGGACGAGTTGTTTGACAGCGTGGAGTCAAAGCTGCGCAGATCAACCGACCTCGAAACGGTCTTCGCTGCCTACGACAGGCTCGAGGCTGAATCCATCGCAGCCTTTCCCGTGAAGCAGCGCCACGTGGCAAAACTCGCTCTCAAGGGACTGTTCATTCTGTCGCTCAGTGGCCAGGGAGCAACCGCCGCCGATATTGCAGCTTCGGTGATGATCCTGCCCGACGATGATGCGTCGAAAGGTGACGTAGAGGCGATCCTTCACCGGTTTGCGGAGGCGTTGCCGGAGTCGGTCACTTGTGCAGCCGGGACAAACGACGGGTCAAGGTTTAGTCTCAGGCTCGATGAAAAAGATTTGCTGCGTGGGAGATTATCAGAGCTAGAGAGTTCTGTCGATGAAAATGCTATCTGGCAGGTGTTGCTTCGGCAGACAGCGGAGAAATTCTCGGACCTTGATATCTCAGACCGGTTTGGGACAACGCCGACATCCTGCAATCTCGAATGGCGAGGAGTTGTTCGACGCGGCGAGATAGTTTGGGCGAATGCTTACCATAATGCCGAGCCGCGTGAGGGCTCGGACTTCCGACTCGTGGTCGTACAAAAGGGTACCCATGACGTGGAGGATGCCGATCCGGTTTCGCAGACGTATATCTGGCAAACCGCCTCACCGACCGAGGAGGAGGCCTCGATCCTCCGCCAACACTATCTACTCCAGACCGATGCAGGTCTACGCGAGTTGAACCAAGCTACGTGGTCATCGGCGGCCCACCTGCACTCGGTGATGGTCGAAAAGATCTGGCAGCGGCTCTTCGTCGATGATGCCCAGGTGCTGACGCCAATGGGCCCGACGACGCTCTCGGGCCAGGCGAGGACTGCCTATACTATCTCGCATCTCCTCAGCATGGTGCTGGCTCCATCGTTTGAGGCAGCGTTTCCGGCCCATCCGATCTTTACCTCGCCGCTAACGGCGGCAGGATCGTCGCTCCTTATCGGCAGTTTCTTTAGCGGCATCGATACGACCGGCGACAATGTCCAGCGTGTTGCGGTGGATTTTGCGGTCCCGCTCGGGCTTGCTGTTCCGGGCGAGACGATGGTCGTCCCTGCGTCGGCGGGCACGCTCATGGCCCTCGATATGCTGCAGCCCTTGCTTGAGATCGCGGCTGGGAAAGGGCGTGACGTTGTTTCGGTCGATATTGCGGGTAGTAGCCTTCGGGGTGCTCCCTACGGGCTTTCGCGGGACACTCAGCAACTCGTGCTTGCGGCATTGGTGGCTCAGGGCCAATTTGAATTTGTGACGACGACGGGTGATCGCATCAACCATCGTTCGCTTGACCTTCAGATCGTGTGGGACGATATTGCCGGCATCGGATTACCGGACGAATGTCGGTACTCGCCCGAGCGTTTGCTGGCTTGGGCACGGCTGATCACGGGAAACACCGGGTTGAAGAGTATCGACAGGCCATCTGACAGGGAACTGATCAATGATTCGCTGACGGCTTGGCTCGACGGTTGGATCGCGTCCAGCGTCCTTCAGGACCTGGAGGCGTTGGATGACGACAGTTTGAATACGCGGCTCTGGCGCCTTGCGACAAATGTTCGGCGTTCGCTTGGCCCAATGGCCGAGATCATTGCCGAGCCATTGCGAGGGCAACGGCATGTGGAGGAGTGCCTGAAGCGAATAGCAGACCTGTTTTCCGATTCAGAGGCTAATTATGAATCCCGAAAGGCCGAGATGCGCGAGCTTGCGGTGCTGATCCCCCAAAGGCGCGGTGCGCGTGAAAAGGCCGCCTACCTGGCCTTCGCCGATATGACAGACGATCCGGCGGTTGAGGCGGCACGACAGCTCGTATTGCAGCAAGTCACGGGCCCCGAGCTGGCCGCACAGGACGAGGCCTGGTCGGCCTTTAGATCGGCATACACCGATTATTACGGACGGAAGCATAGCGAAGTAAATTCAGCCGCCCGTTCGGATGAGATTCGAACAGTGTTGGCCTCGGATGCGTTTGGCATGTTCGAGTCGGTCGCTGATCTTCCATGGTTTGACCAAAGGCGACTTCTTGAGATCAAAGACGGTGTTCGGCGAATGCGTCGGCTGCCGTGCGATGCCGATGTCGAGGGCGTTCTTGAGGCGAGCCCTGTTTGCCAATGCGGTTTTAGACCGCGGATTGAGGACGTTTCTCCGCAAAAGGCCGTTGAATCTGCCCTTTTTGCGTCTCTGTCGGACTTCGCGGGCCGGCTTCTCGACGCAAGAGACGAACTGGCAGCAGCGGTTCCCGATGCCGGGTGCCTCATTGACCGCATCAGTGCCGAGACGTCATCGCTCGGTTCGGCCGTCCTGTCGCACTCGGATATCCTCATTCTCCGCCGGGCCGCAGACTCTATAACGGATAGATTCGCACCGGAAGATCACGAGTTGATCGAAGAAGAGATCCTAACGATCAATTAGGGGTTTCAACGGCATCGCTTATTGGACTATATTGTATCGATATGGTCACAGTAACGATCGTAGGCATAGGCCGTGTCGGCGGCGCTCTTGATCTTTCGCTCCGCACTCTCGATTACGACGTCCAGAACCTCATCGGACGTGTCCGGGCCGGACGTGTTAGCAGCGTTGACCTTGTCGGCCCGATCGGATCTGACGTTATCCTGATCACTACTCAGGATAGTGAGATCTCAAATGCCGCGGTATCGATCGGTCCACTCGTCACAGGGTCTCCGGTCGTCCTTCATACGAGTGGAGCGTATCCATCGTCGATACTGGCTCCGCTGACGGCGAAAGGGTGCCCGATCGGATCGATGCACCCGTTGGTTTCGGTCAGCAGCCCTGAACTCGGCCCCGAACGTTTTCGCGGCGCGTACTTTTGCGTTGAGGGCGACGAAAAGGCCGTTGCGATGGCTCGAAAGATCGTCAATGACCTCGGCGGCCGCCCGTTTACGATCGATACTCGCTTCAAGACGCTCTACCACGCCGCTGCCGTCACGGCGTGCGGTCATTTTGTTGCATTATTCGACGCGGCGGTCGAGATGATGAGCAAATGCGGGCTGTCGACCGAGGATTCTAAAGAGATCCTCTACCCGTTGCTTTTCAGCACGGTTCAGAACGTTGGCGAGCAGTCAACAGCCGCGGCGTTAACGGGGACATTCGCGCGCGCCGACATTGAGACGTTCACGCATCACCTAAGTGCGCTCAACGAGGCCGGTGACGAAGACCTGCTTGAGATCTACCTCCTGCTTGGCGAACGTTCCCTAGAATTGGCTGCAAAGCAAGGCGTCAGCCCGGCCCGTATCGAATCACTTCGCACAAAAGTGGCCGTAGCTAAATCGAAATTGAAGTGGTAACATCGGGCTGGGAGCGATAAGTTGGGCACAAGAAAGGAAAAGTTTGCGGCCGAAAAGGCCATTTTTTATCAGCATATTCAGTCGGAGGGGCTGAGGCGTACGAACCAGCGTGATCTGATACTGGAGACGTTTCTGAGTATCGAAGGCCATCTCACCAGCGAGGACCTTTACGGCCTTGTCCACAAGCAGGACGACTCGATCGGGCTGACCACCGTTTACAGAACGCTAAAGGTACTGACCGAGGCGGGCCTGGCGAGCGAGGTTCGCTTTGGTGACGGCAAGACATACTACGAGCACCTCTATGATCATGAGCATCATGACCACATGATCTGCACGGCATGCGGCCGCGTGATCGAATTCGTTTCGCCCGAGATCGAAGCCTTGCAGGATGAAATGGCGGACAAATTTGGTTTTCGGCCTACACATCACAGTCTGCGTATGTGGGGCCTGTGCTCGGATTGCCATGAGCGCGCTGACGAGGTGCCGTCCGCCCCGCCGGGCGCACAGCCTCGCGTGAGGGTACGAACGGCGATCCATTGAGGAACATTTCCACGGTGACCTGCGTAGTCCAGGTCAGGCCTGATAGAGGGCCAAGGAGTTATTGTTATGACCGAGACCAAGACAAAGAGTCGGCTACAGGACGAGTTTAATGCGTTACCGCTTGAAGATAAGTTTGCGAATCTCTTTCGCATGGAAGCTACGACGATCGGAGAGGCGTTGAAATTTGTGGCCGAGTCGTCGATGAAAGCCGTTGAGAAGGCCGGCGCGGCGATCCAGGACCTGAGTGCAAAGATCGAGACAGAAGTGAAAAAGGCGTCGGCCGACTGCAAGGCCGAAGGCAACGGCGAGCAGGCCGGGACGAAAAAGGCCGCTGGTGCAACCAAACGAAGCCGGCCAGCCACAAAAAAGAAGCCGGCCTAGATCGTGAAGAAAACGAGCCTCGAAAAGCGAAGCCCGACGGCGCTAAAAGAAAAGACCCACTACGTCTTAGCGTTTGGCGTGGTCGCCTTGATGCTGTATGTGGTCGGGTTCCCGGTTTTCATACTCGCGTTCTTTGGTGCACTTACCTATTTTGTTTGGAAGGCGATCACAGGCGGCCTGCGTCTCGAATCGCGGCCGATATTTGAGTTCTATCTCCACGCCAATGAGATCCTCCGTGACGACGGCCGTCGTTGGTACGGATTTGAGATTAAGGACACAATCGACCGGGGCGAAGGCATCGTCCGCTCGATGGCTACGGCCCCGCCGCTAGTCCACTTTGCCCTTGGGGCCCTCTATCTGAGCATCGACGATCATACCCTTGCTATCAAACACCTCGCCGAGGCCATTGAGGGAGGCCCGTCTGACGAGACCGCGATAGTCTTTCCGACCCCCGAGCTTCGCGATTACGTCCGCCTGCTTCGCAAGATAGAACGCTCTCCCGCAGAATCGCCGCAAACATCGTCCGCCATTCGATCTCTCGAACGCCTCCGCAAAAACCGCGGAGCCCGGATGCTCGATCGCAGCCGCTCGGTCGCGGCCGGTGCAAAGGTCCCACATCTCAACGCATCAACGGATCACGTCGTCAAAAAGGCCGTTTCTGCCGTTGAGGCGACCACCGATGAAGACACTCAACTCAGAACCGGGAGCGGCAGCGACCGGATTGCTGCAAGTGTCGTCAGTTTTGAGCCAAGAGTTGAAAAGGCATCTGATCCGACGAAGCCGGCGATTCACGCAGGTCGAAAGAATTCGATCCCTGCCGTTCCCGGTTCCGAATCGCCGCCCGCGGGTGATCGCAAGACCATCTCCGAAGTTCTGCATGACATATACGACGAACAAAGGAGTTAAAGTACCAAAGATGGACATCTCGGACGGTCAGCAGTTTCAATTCTAGCGGAGCGTAAGGATCGCTGTGGTCGAATCAGTAGGGATCGGCGTGAGCGTGGTTGGCCTACAGGGAGCTAAGTAACGAAGCAAGGTGAAGTCAGCACCACCTAGACTAACTGAATATCCGGCGGCAATCACCTTGCCGTCAGGCCGCAGCACTGCGGAGGTCGCTCCCGATCCGTAAGGCCCGACAGGCGTGGTTACTGTTCCGGTCCCGTTCAGCGAGTTGTCAAGGCTGCCGTCATAATGATAACGGGCGATCGCGAACCTATCACCCGACTTACCTGCCGCACCGATCCTGCCATCAGGGTACAAGACCAGAGAAAATACCAGATCGGGATCGAGTGACCCGGCGAAAATAGGTGTCGTTACTTTGCCTCCGAGCCCAAAGGTCATGTCCAAGGTGCCGTCCGAGTTGTACCTGATTAGAGCGAAATCCTCGTTATTGTACTGACCGATATCACTGTGACCCGCCGCAAGGATCTTGCCGTCTTGTGCGATCGCCACTGTGAAAGCCTCGCTATGACGCGTGCCGATTGCCGTAACCACATGGCCATTGCCGTTGAAAGAGGTGTCGGGTGTCCCGTCTGGTAAATACCTGGCAACGGCGAACCCCTTTGTTCCAAATAACAGTGAGGCTAAGCCATGCCCGACCGCTACAATAAGGCCATCCGGCTGGATCGTGACTGCGTACGCGAGACTATCTCTGTTCCGAATCCGCGTACTAACCTTTCCGTCGATACCGAACGAGATATCAAGACTACCATCGGGGTTATACCTAACCAAACCAAAACCATGGGTATAATCCGGATACTCGCTTTGGCCGGCCACGACAATACGCCCGTCCGACTGGAGGGCGACAGAATAAGCTGCCGCACTCAATCCGGTCGAGGCCAAGGTCAGGACCTTGCCACCGTCTCCGAATGTTTCGTCGAGCGATCCGTCGGGCTTGTACCGAGCGAGAGCAATATACATCGTGGACAGCCCAAAGTTGACGCTCGTGCCGGCCGCGACGATTCCACCATCCGGTTGGATAGCAACCGAATACGCTGTGTCTTGGTGGTTGCCGAATATGGTCGTAGCCTTACCGTCGACGCCGAACGAGGTGTCAATAGCTCCGTCTGGCATGAATCTCGCCAGAGCAAAGCTGAATCTCGATGTGCCCAATCCACAGTATCCACTTGGTTCAGCGCACGCCGTGCCCGCCACCACTATGCGGCCGTCCGGTTGCATGGCGACAGAACGTGCGTAATCTTGTCCGGTCACGAACGAGATCATAGCGACACCGTTCTTCCCAAAGGAAGGATCCAGTACGCTCCGCTGGCAGTCCTGAGACGCTGTCGGGGCTCTAGGCTCGGAGGTATCTTGAATTGATCCACCCGCAGACGCCGACGGAATAAGCCAGTAGGCCGACATTGCTGCGAGTAATGCGAAGACCGCAATGCCTGTCCGGGTCGGGCGTCTCAGCTGGAAAGACAGAGTAATGGTTCCCTCCTCTCAGGAACGTAAAATGGGTCGATTCCGGTTCAACTCATTGGTTCCCCTATCCTATGCTCGAAACGGGCGAAAGTAAAGGAGAAAGTCAGTGGCATTCCGCTAGGCTAATGGCGATACGCCATACAGAATGTTAGCGTAGAAATGCAGGCTACTTGATGCCAAAGAAGCTCCGGATCGAGGTCATGACACCTTTGCGCTTTGCGGCCTCGGCCTGCTCCTCGGCTTCCTCTTCGAGTTTCTGCAAGGCCGAGCGGCGTTCTTCGACGAGTTCAGAGATAGTTTGGACAAGCACGGGATTTCCTTCGAGGATCGGCTTGAGGCCGGCCTTGTCTATTCGGAGGACCTCGGATTCTTCGAAGGCGACAACATTGGCGGTTCGCGGTTCGCCGGTGAGGAGGCTCATTTCACCAAAGAAATCATTCTCTTTCAGCGTCTTGATGGTCTTTTGATAGGTCTTCTCGGGGATCTGAACCTTTACGGTGCCGCGGACGACAACGAACATGGAATTACCCTCCTGGCCCATACGAACGATCGCTTCGTCAGGTGCATAAATGCGTGATGTGGACGAACTTGCGAGCTTTTCGATCTCTTCATCAGACAGCGGGCCAAAAAGCTCGACGCGGCCCAGCCTTTCTGCAAAGGCGTTGGTAACCTCTTCGGCAGGCGTCTCTTCTGCAGCACGTTCAATGTGTAGGGTCCGTGTTGGAAAGGCAAAGTGCAGTTTTTCGCGCTGAAAGACATACCAGATACGCTGGCGGATCAGCGCGTCAGTATCGTGTTGTTGGCGGTAGTCCTCGAGCCAGTACTTTACCTCCCAATCAATACCGTCGGCCCCGAGATTGCGAATACGCACATTTGGCCTGATCTTAGGGCTTACGTTCTCGACCTGCCGCACGGCCTCGCGAACAAGCTGGATGATCCGCGTCGGCGAGTGCGTGTATAGCGAACTAAAAAAGACAGTCTTGGCGTTAAGGTTGTCCTTAGGAGCCACCTCGATCAACTCCTTTCCAAGGACTGAATTACTCAACACGAGCAGCTTATTTTGAAATGTGCGGATCTTGACGCCGCGCCACGAGATCGATTCTACGACGCCTTCGCCGCGGTTATGGATGATCACAACGTCGCCGACAACAAACGGCTGGTCCGCCTGTAACGCCAACCCGGAGAACAGGTTGCCGAGTGTGTCCTGCAGGGCAAGACCGACTACGATACCGATGATCGTCGATCCTGTGAACAGCGGAGCAAGCTGGACGTTTGGGAACTGTGATTGAAATATAATAAAAAATGCAACGATATAGATCACTACCGAGATCACTGTCTTTAACAGGGACGATATCTCTCGGTCGGAGCCTTTCCGGGACGCCGTCTTGATGACCAGGTAGCCCACGAAGCGGACTACCATTACGACCAAGGCCATCGCAAGAACTATCTTAATGATGTGAAGAACAGTGAAGGCGAGGCTTAAGCCCGTCTCCGTCATCATGCCCGGCGTGCGGCCCTCTAGGGGCGTAAGTGTGCCGTCGGGATTGATCGTGACGCCGAGCAGGTCCGTCAGGATGATCCTCAGCCAGTCCTCAAGAAACGGGAAGAGGACGAGAATGAGTGTCAGAATGCCAGCCCAGATCAGGAAATAGACGCTTCGTTTCTGCAGTTCGGACGCCATCGTTGTGAGCTAAAACATATCAGCAATCGTCTTTGCAATCAACAAAAGCGACAGTGCCGATACGATCGCCGTGACCAAATAGACCACGGCCCGAAATACGGGGCCGTTTGCCCTCTCACCCATTATTTCCCGGTTGTTTGACAGTTTTACGATCGCTATCAAAAGGACCGGAAGCAGAAGCCCGTTGACGCACTGCGTCAGGATCAGGAGGCGAATCTGGGGAATGCCCGGGATAAGAGCGACGATCGCTCCGATCACGATCAGAGAAGTAAACGTCCCAAGAAAGATGGGAGCCTCGCGAAATGAGCGGGAAAGGCCCTTCTCAAATCCGAGTGCTTCGCTAAGGCTGTAGGCCGTCGCCAGTGGGAGCACGCCCATTGCCAGCATAGCCGCACCAAAGAGGCCGACCGCAAATAGGTATTTTGCATAAACACCCGCCATCGGCTCCAATGCCGCGGCAGCCGTAGCAGCAGAATCGACAGAGGTTATCCCCTCGAAATGTAGCGTAGCGGCGGCGCAGATCACGATGAATCCGGCGATCACACAAGCAAAGACAGTTCCAACTATCACGTCGGCACGGACCATTGGCAGGTCCTCGTCATCCATCTGTTTCTCGACGACCGCCGATTGGACGTAGACTTGCATGAACGGCGTGATGGTCGTTCCGATCAAGGCGACGATCATGAAGAGGACGTTTGTCTCAGTACTCATGCGTGGCCGTGTCAATCCGCGGCCCACCGAATTCCAGTCCGGGCCGACCATAAATGCTGAGATCACATAGCAGAAAAACACGAGTGACATCGCGAGAAATACTCGTTCAACTCGCTTCTGCGAGCCGCGAACGACCAGCCACCATATAAGCCCTGCCGTCAGCGGGATCACTATCTGTCTCGGTATGCCAAAGAGTTCGGAGGCCTGAGCGATCCCGACAAATTCCGAGATGATGACACCGGTATTTGCGATCAGGAGCGCGAGCATGATCAGCGCCGTCCACCGAACACCGAACTGCTCGCGGATCAAGTCTGCCAGTCCTTGGCCCGTGACGACGCCCATCCGCACGCACATCTCCTGGACGACCACGAGCGAGACTATCATCGGCACAAAGACCCATAGGAGGTCGTAACCGAATTCGGCGCCAACGCTCGAATAGGTGGCGATCCCGCTAGCCTCGTTTCCGGCGTTAGCAGCGATGATCCCGGGGCCAATCACCGCCAGGTAGGCAAAAAGGCGGTATTCAGATAGAGTTCGACGGAGACGCGACGGCAAACGTCGCACCCGCTGCAAAAACGGTCTTGGAGACAGGCGCTGGAGCATTTCTACTACTGCCGTCGTCGTTCATAGTTACCCAAAAGCAGACGCGCCGGGCGGCGCGAAAGATGACTATAAACCTTTTTTGGAAAAAGGGAAAGCGACCGAGCCATGCCCTAATTTGGTTGACAGATTGCTGTTTGATAGAGTTTCGGCTATGGGAAAAGAGCTATACGCGCGCTTTCGGGTGCTCAGTTTTGTCGCGATACTATTCGGCTCGGTATTTCCCGCGCAGATCGCGGTCCTGGCCGGGCCCACGCGTGGACGGCACGCAATGGTGGCATCTCAACACGAGTTGGCGTCTCGGGTTGGCGTGTCGATCCTTAAGCGTGGCGGCAACGCGGTAGATGCTGCGATAGCAGTCGGCCTTGCTCTTGCTGTGGTCTATCCGGAGGCAGGCAACATCGGCGGGGGCGGCTTCATGCTTATTCGAATGAATAATGGCGGAGCGTACGCCATAGATTACCGCGAGATGGCGCCGAAGGCGGCCGGGCGCGATCTTTACATCACTAAGGGCGGGGCTCTCTCGATCGGCGAGGGTTCGTCTACAGTCGGGTATCGCGCCGTGGGCGTTCCGGGCACTTTGGCGGGCTTCGACCTGGCATTTCGCAAGTATGGGTCAGGCAGGGTCAGTTGGGCCGACTTGGTCAGGCCGGCGAGGTTGCTCGCGAAGGATGGATATGTGCTCTCGCATCGCCTTGCAGAACGTTTTAGTGAATACGCTGACACGCTCGGCAGCTACGAGGACAGCAGACGCATTTTCTTGAACGGCGGACAGGTATTCAAGGAAGGGGATGTATTGCGGCAAGCCGACCTGGCGGCCACACTTGGGCGGATCGAGCGGTTCGGGGCACGCGAATTCTACACCGGTCAGACTGCACGGCTGATCGCAACTGACATGGAACGCAACAACGGCCTCGTCACGCTCGACGACCTAAAGAGCTACGTGGCTAAGGAGCGTGTCCCGCTGAGGGGAACATACCGGGGCTTTGAGGTCATCTCAATGCCGCCGCCGAGCTCCGGTGGCATCGTGATGCTCGAGGCCCTAAATATCCTGGAGGGGTATGAGATAGGACGCCTGGAACACAACTCGGCTGCAAAATATCATCTGGTCGCCGAGGCAATGCGCCGTGCATTTGCCGACCGGGCCGAGTTCATGGGCGACCCTGACTTTACGAATGTTCCGACGGCAGAGCTTGTCGATAAGAACTATGCAAAGCGTCGCCGCGAGCCCATTAAGCCTGATCGAGCAACACCCAGCCGCGAAGTGGGATACGGTGTCCCCCTAGGCGCCGAGCCGATGGAAACGACTCACTACACTGTGGTCGACCGTGACGGAATGGTCGTCTCGAACACATATACGATCAATGACCTGTTCGGCTCTCGAGTCACGGCAAAAGGGACTGGTATTCTCCTGAACGACGAGATGGACGATTTTGCCGCTCGGCCCGGCAAACCAAATATGTATGGCCTGGTCCAAGGTGAGCGCAACGCTATTCAGCCGAAAAAGAGGCCGTTGTCGTCGATGACACCTACGATTGTTCTGCGAAAGGATGGCTCGGTGTGGTTTGCGCTCGGAGCGCGCGGGGGGCCAAGGATCATCTCCGCAGTTCTTCAATCGGTGATGAATGTTATCGATTTCGGAATGGATATGCAGGATGCCATTGACGCTCCGCGCATCCATCATCAGTGGCTGCCTGATCAGATCATCTATGAACCCTTTGGTATGTCCCCGGACACGAGGGTGATCCTTGATTCATATGGCCACAGCTTTGGCTCGCCGACATACCTGGCATCGGCGACGGCGATCATGATCGACCCGAACGGTGCTCGTATCGGAGTGATCGACCGACGGAGCGACGGTGCGGCCGTCGGCTATTGATCACGCACCGAGTCATCAAGCAACTTAGTCGTCCCGTCCGTCACGCTCGCGGGCTGGAGGTCACGGGTCTCACGACGGCGCGAGGCTCCGGGTGCGGCATAGGCATCGGCGGGGACGGACGTAAGTGGTTGCAAAGCCCCGACGGACCGCCTGCTTAGATGATGTTTTGCTGCCGTAAGAAAGTCGTCTGAAGCGGCAGCCGCTTTGGGAGCAGGTTCTTCGAACATCACTGCATACGCCATGCGAAGCAGACCGCCGACGAACAGGCTGATCGCCGATATGGCGATCGCGAATGGCCCAGCGTCGATCGCGAGAGTCAGGATCGCTATTATCGGGACCACCAGAAACGTCAAGAGGAAAATGAATAGCCCTTGCTTTAGGCCGCGGTTTCGTGGTGAGATGCCGGTGATAGGCGTTTGGGGATTGCCTCCCGACTCCAGCAGTGTGAGCGTCCCGGTCAGCAGAAACCCGCACCGCGAACAGAAATTCGTATCAGGTGAGAGCTTTTCCTGGCCGCAGTTTGGGCAAAACATTCGTTACCGCCGCTCTTCTTCATTGAGCAGGCGCGTCGTGCTTTCGGTCACGCTGACCGGCTCGAGGTCGTTGGTGTCGCGCCAGTGTCCCGCTTGCGGCGGGCCATAGTGCGAAGCCGGCATCGAGTGTTGTGGCGGGAGGGCCGATCGCTGCGGCTGGCCATATAAGGCGGGAGGGGATTGGGGGTGTTGTTGATATCGGTAAAAAGCGTCAGGCCTCTTCAGGAAGATCAGGGAAGAAACCAGGATGATCAAACCGCCAAATATGCCAACAACGGCCGACACGCCCGCCAACTCATCGATTCCTGCGATTCCCCATAGCGGAGCCATGATCAGCAGAAAGAACAGGCACCAGATGATACTCAGTCCGACACCATTCTTTCGCGTCGCAATCGTTCGCTTCTCATTGAGTTGGGCGAGTTGTGGCAAGTAGCCGCCCTGAGCGACCACTTCGGCAACGACACTGAGAGGCATTCCGCAACGGGAACAGAATTTTGTCTCTTGGGAGACCTGTTGTTGTCCGCAGCTTGGACAGTGCATTCTTATTCTCCAGTATCGAGTACCTTTGTCGTAACGAATTCTGTCACGAAAAAGTTGCGTTTGCAATGAGCTTATAGCCGCGGCGGCTTCAGCGAACTGACAACGCGATATATCGCGAAGGCCCATCCTTGAAAATGAGCCGCGCGCAGCAGCGTGTCGAGGAGGACATCAATGATCGGGCGGAGCACGACCGGCGCAGGTGTTTGGCGCATGAGATCGACGTCTGAGGTGAAGTAGCCAAAGCCCCTAACCCGGGTGGCTTCAACCTCGTCAAGATACGCCAACAGCGAGGCTGCGTCGCGAAGCTTCTCGGGCAATGTCCACTCGTACGGGTCGTCCCAGAGCCGCGTCGTCAGCCCGCCGAAGGTCTTTTCGACCTCTGATGCGGAGCGGGCTATGAACTCACCGCACGACAAGGGCTCCATCGAGTCACCCGCTAGCGGCGGCCGCGTGTATAGCATATCGTCGTCGAGCAGAACGAGAAGATCGCGTGAGCGTCGGTCGAGCGACAAAAACTGGCCATTTAGGGCCGTCAGAAGCGTATCCATCAAAAGGCGTACCAGCGGAGCGGCTAAGGTGACAGGATTGCCAAATTATGGGAGAAGTCTCACGGCGGTGCCGTAGGCAAGGACCTCGGTCGAGCCCTGAGAGAATTCTGTAGCGTCATAGCGCATTCCGATCACCGCGTCGGCGCCGATCTCATGCGCGTGCTGCACCATTCGGTTAAATGCTTCCATTCGAGCAGCCTCACAGACAACGGTCCATTCCTCGATATTGCCGCCGGCTATCGATTTCAGGCCGCCTATGATGCCGCGGCCAATGCCTGTGGCTCTGACAACTATTCCCCGAACGACACCGAGATACTCAGCGACAGGCCGGCCTTCCACATCAAATCCCGTTGTAACGATCATGAGTAAAGGTGGTAGCGCCTAGGGGAATCGAACCCCTCTTTCAAGAATGAGAATCTTGCGTCCTAACCGATAGACGAAGGCGCCGTGAAAACTGACTTTAAAAGTATAACGAGCGAGCAAATAAGTGTAAAGGCCGCGATTTCTCACGGCCGTCGTTAAATAAATACTACTGCGCCCGGACGAGATAGACATCCCACGCCCAGCGGCCGAGTTGTGCATCTTGTGAGTCTTTAACCTTCGCACGGTATTTGAAACGGTTACCGTATTCGTCCGTTCGCCTCGTTTCGTGGTAATTGAGTTCTAATTTTATCAAGCCCAGCGAAATTAATGTATTAAGCTCGGATGCCTCGGAAATACCGTTATGATTTAAGTCCTGCCATAACCTAAGGCTCGAAAAGATTGTGTCCTGACTCGTAATATAACCGTCACCATTTCCGCCATTCGCTGTCTTATCATACTCAGCCAATGCCAAAAAGCCATTCTTTGCGGTCCCGGTAGGAGGGGTAGGTTGACTTGAAAAATTCCCAAACAATTCCCGACCGTCGTCGATCGTTCCGTTACCATTCCGGTCAAGGGCTAGCCAAGCATCATCGGAACCGCCAGAACTCCAAGAAATGTGATCCGATGAGCCATCTCCATTAAGATCGAATTGCACTCCGTTCTCAGCGTTTGTCAGGTTAAACCCATTTCCTAAAACGTCCACAATAATTGGAGAGCCGCCACACTGACACGAGCTCCAATCATACTGCCAACCAGAACTAGTGCATTCGTTAAGTTCCCAAGGATCAGGGTTACAGCCACTACACCGTTCCTGCGATGGCGAATCGCCTTTCTTTATCTTACGACCATCAATATCAATCCCTCGCAAACAACCACCGCCGCCACCGCCGCCAGGCAAGGCACAGTTTTGTGGAAACATTTGAAAAACCGGCGGGGAAGCAGAGGTACTAGCAAAGATATCGCATGTCGCAATTCCAGGTGTTAGCGTAGTCATAACGGGACGCCCACCAGACATTGTCCAAGACCCGCCCGTGCTGCTAATGTAATAAAGAGGAACAACTGGTCCCAGTTGAGCCTGATTCTCCACCGTATTGCCGTTGAGGCGACCTAATAAGACGATCTCGCTTCCGCGTAGAGAACGGCGTTCTTCGTTTTAATGCGGAGGGGCATCACCTAATCACCCAAGCGATAGAAGATGTTTATGGCAATGCGGGTGAGTGGTTCGGCGGATACCTTACGCCTGAACAAGTATCTGACATTCGAGGTGCATTAACAGAAAAACGAACCACTGATAATGGCCGCAGAGTGGACGCCGTACTGCGCCACTTAGACCGAGCAACCGATCCCGTATTTAAAGACGTGGTAATGTTTACGGACATACCGTCTCCATCTATCGTGCAGAACGGCATTCAAGAGGAACGACTACATCAGGCCGATTTTCGCGTCAGGGACTTTCAGTCACTTAACATTGATGCCTTCAAAGAAGTCGATGGTTATGACAAGGCAGTTGCGTCCGTCAGGCGTGACTACCCCGATGCGAGTGAGCGCACGTTGCATAATGAGGTTATTGCTAAACTGTTTCGTGACGATTCAGCCAACATACTGGGGATCACGGAGAAACAGGCAGCAAATATCGAGTCTGCATATCGACAACAGTTGTTGGATGCCGGTGTCACTCCGAATGACATTGCATTTGCATTCTCAAATGTGTCAAAATCCTCAGAGAGGTTCGCCAATGAAAACACTAACATCTCGCCAAGCTCGCGTTCTCGAACCCGTTGGACAAATGAGCCTCGAACAAAAGAGAAGACTCAGATTGACGTTGGAGATACAAAAACGGTTCGGGGCACGGATAGCCAACGAGGCGTCGCTCCTACTCAAAAACGAGAAAGTAGGCAGTCCACGGTTCGACAAAAAGGCGTTCATCGAGCGACTGATCGCCGGATAGCATCTTCTCGCCCTGCTCAAGACGAAGATTTCGGTCAACCCTCTAACTACACATTTAACGAATCTGATTATCGCCCGACAGTAGTAGACTGGGCGCGACAAAGGTTTAGTGACAAGCTCGCCCCGAACGGCAAACCTGTTTGGCAGAACTTTGTTCGCTGGTTTGGTTCGAGTGCTGTGGTGAATGAAAAGGGCGAACCGCTGGAAATTTATCGTGGCGACCGTTGGAATGAGCAACGATATTCTGCCGAAATGTATACATAAAAGATTCCTTCAATCGGCAAGAATAAGCTTTCTGTACGACCAGTTCCGTGTAAACCTCCCCATATTAGCGCCAGTCTAAAATGGAGTAATCCGGGTTAGGTTTTTTGTGAGATATTCGCTGGGAGGCATGCCTCCCAGCGAATCGTG